>Ga0310697_10000270_pt1 | contig 73317 bp, 62 predicted proteins | sample 172DNAGHGlowgp2_FD_203883 | JGI IMG/M metagenome (GOLD analysis project Ga0310697, IMG submission 203883) | Sheep rumen microbial communities from Palmerston North, Manawatu-Wanganui, New Zealand - 1728 DNA GHGlow gp2 (v2) (version 2) | ecosystem: Host-associated > Mammals > Digestive system >...
ATGCATGATAAGTACTCTAAAAAAAGAGTACACCTTAAAAGCACTTGTAAAAGCGTATAGCAAAGATAAAGGACAGTTAGCTACCGTCCTTATGTTGCTCGCTTCTAAATGTATTGTAGAGTGATTTCTACTCGTACAATCCTTTACTAAAGTAGCGGTCGCCACGATCGGGGGCTACGAACACGATGTTTCCGCGGGCACCCGAGGCGATGAGTTTCTTGGCTGCAGTGAATGCCGCACCCGAAGAGGAGCCAGCGAAGATACCCTCCTTCTTGGCGAGTTCGCGGGCGCCACCGAAGGCGTCATCGTCATTGATTTTGACGACCTGATCCACGAGCGACATGTCCATGGTGTCGGCGATAAAGTCGTTGCCGATTCCTTCGATGTTGTAGTCGCCGTGTTCGCCGCCGCCCATGGTAGAGCCTATAGGGTCTGCAAGCACGCCCTTGATGTTCGGGTTCTTTTCCTTGAGGTACTTGAGGATTCCCGAATACGTGCCGCCACTGCCTGCGCCCGCCACCACGTAATCTACGTGTCCGTCAAGGTCGTCGTATATTTCGGGGCCGGTGGTTTCGTAATGGGCAAGCGGGTTGGCCATGTTGCGGAACTGCCTGAGCGAAACGGAGCCCGGGATTTGCGTCAAGAGCTCTTCGGCCTTCTTTTCGGCGCCGAGCATTCCCTCTTCGCGCGGGGTGTTGATGAGTTCTGCACCGAGGGCGCGCAGGAGCGTCTGCTTTTCTTGCGAGAACTTGGTGGGCACCACGAATATCACGCGGATGCCGCGGTTGAGCGCGGCGAAGGCAATGCCAAGGCCGGTGTTGCCCGCAGTCGCCTCGACGATGGTTCCGCCCGGCTTGAGCGTTCCATTTGCGAGAGCATCATCTACCATGTAAAGGCCAGTGCGGTCCTTCACGCTGCCCGAGGGGTTCCAGAGTTCCAGTTTGACAAACAGGTTTACGCCTTCGGGGAGTCCGACATGGTTAAGCTTTACAAGCGGAGTCTTCCCGATTAAAGATTGCATTGATTCGTAGTAATGCATATTACGCTTCCTTCGCGGCGTTAATGCCGGCGTTCAAATCCAAGATAATGTCATCCACTTTTTCGATACCTACAGACAAACGAATGAGCCCGTCGGTAATGCCCACCTTCTCGCGGATTTCCTTCGGAATGGAGGCATGGGTCATGGTGGCCGGATGGCATACGAGGCTTTCTACACCGCCCAAACTTTCGGCCAGCGAAATCAATTTTAGCGCCTTGAAGAATTTCTTGATGTCATACTTTTCGTAAAGTTCGAACGAAATCATGGCGCCACCGTTCTTGGCCTGCTTCTTGTTGATTTCGTAACCCTGAGCGGTCGGGAGTCCCGGATAATAAACATGCTTCACGGCTTCGTGCTGTTCCAGGTAGCGGGCAATGCGTTCCGCATTTTCGGTATGGCGATCGAGGCGCACGCCGAGCGTCTTGATGCCGCGAATCAGGAGGAACGAATCGAAGGGGCCGAGCACCGCACCCACGGCATTCTGGTTGAACGCGAGCTTTTCTGCGATTTCTTTATTGTTGGTCACCGCAAGGCCAGCCACCACGTCGCTATGGCCGCCCAAGTACTTAGTTGCAGAATGCACCACGATGTCGGCGCCAAGTTCCAGCGGGCGCTGCAAGTAAGGAGTCATGAAGGTGTTGTCGACAATGGTCAGAATTCCATGCTTCTTCGCAATCGCGGCAACGCCAGCCAAGTCCGTCACCGTCAGGAGCGGGTTCGCCGGGCTTTCGATAAAGAACGCCTTCACGTCGGGCGTCACCTTGGTATCGAGGGTTGCCAAGTCGGTGGTGTCTTCGATAGAATAGGCAATACCGAGGTTCTTGAACACTTTGTCCAAGACGCGGAAGGTTCCGCCATAAACATTGCTCGAGATAATAATGCGGTCGCCCTGCTTAAACAGCGAAAGCACCGTGGAAGTAGCCGCCATGCCGCTACCGAAAGCAAAGCCCGCAACGCCGCCTTCGAGGTCTGCAATCAATGCTTCGAGCGCTGCACGCGTGGGGTTCCCTGTGCGGGAATATTCCCAGCCCGTATTTTCGCCAAGGCCCGCCTGCCTGTAGGTGGAAGTCTGGTAGATGGGCACATTGACCGCGCCAGTTACGCTATCGCCATCGATGCCGCCGTGAATGAGTTTCGTTTCGATATACTTAGAAGTTGACATTTTAAATCCTTTGGCGCCTTATATTGCCGCGCCGCGCATTGATGAATGTTTGAATAAAAAAATCCCGCTTCGGGGACACAGCCGAGCGGGAATCTGTTTTAGATAAAAGCCTAAAAACTAGTCGCCCGCCCGACATCGACACTTACAACACATGTTCGCAAACAAAGTAATCATACATTTCCTATTGCTTTTGTAGGATTTAATATAAAAAGAATCTATACCTCCGTCAACCGAATTTGAGCTATTTAGTCATACTATTTTCTTTTACCTAGCTATAGCCTTTTACTATAACGATAAAACAGGAAATTCCCGCAAGCTAGCGCCCACGGGAATTGAGGTTTAGGAAGTGTATAGGATCAACAATAAACCGCTCAGTTCTCATTGCGGAGTTTTTTCGCGGCGGCCACGAGGTTCTTGAGGCTTGCCGTAGTTTCGGTTTCGCCGCGGGTCTTGAGGCCACAATCGGGGTTCACCCACACATTCTGCTGCGGGACCTTTGCGATAATCTTGTGGAGAGCGTCCACGATTTCTTGTTCCGAGGGGACGCGCGGAGAGTGGATGTCGTACACGCCCGGGCCCACCTGCGTTTCGAACTTGGCTTCGTTCAGGGCGTCAAGCAACTTGAGGTCGGAACGGCTTGCTTCGAAGGTAATCACATCGGCATCCATGTTGTCGATGTCGCGCACGATATCGTTGAATTCGCTGTAGCACATGTGCGTGTGAATCTGCGTTTCGGGCTTGACCTTCGCATGCACCAGGCGGAATGCGGGAATGGCCCAATCGAGGTATTCCTTGTGCCAGTCACTCTTGCGGAGCGGCAACTTTTCGCGGAGGGCGGCTTCGTCAATCTGGATAATGCGAATGCCGTTCTTTTCGAGGTCAAGGACTTCGTCGCGGATGGCAAAACCGATTTCCTGAGCCTGCACCTTCAGCGAAACATCTTCGCGCGGGAACGACCAGTTGAGAATCGTCACCGGGCCCGTGAGCATGCCCTTCACCGGTTTCTTGGTGCAGCTCTGTGCAAAAACGGACCATTCAACGGTAATCGGAGCACTGCGGCTCACGTCGCCCCAAACTACAGGCGGCTTCACGCAACGGGTACCGTAGCTCTGCACCCAAGCGTTCTGCGTAAAAATAAAGCCGTCAATCTTCGTACCGAAATATTCCACCATGTCGTTGCGTTCGAATTCGCCGTGCACAATCACGTCGAGGCCGATTTCTTCTTGCAGCTTGATGCATTCGGCAATCTTCTTCTGGTTGAATGCAACATACTGTTCCTTGGAGATTTCGCCCTTGCGGAATGCGGCGCGGTTTGCGCGGACTTCAGCCGTCTGCGGGAAGGAGCCGATCGTGGTCGTGGGGAATGCGGGCAGCTTGAATTCAGCCTTCTGCACTTCGCGGCGTTCGAGGCGGCTCGGCTTACGTTCAAAGTCAGCAGCAGTGAGGGCGGCAAGTTCGGCCTGCACCTTGGCATTCGCCTGCACGCGCGGAGTGGCGAACAAGGCCTTGTTCTGTGCGAGTGCGGCAGCATCACCGCTTGCGATTTCAGCCAGTTCCACAAGCTTTTCTTCGGCGAAGGCGAAGTGACGGAGCGTTTCGGCGGGGAGTTTCTGTTCGGCAGCAACCGTATACGGCACATGCAACAGCGAACAAGAAGTTCCGACGACCACGTTTTCGGCACCGACAGCTTTCTCGATTTCGGCAAGCAGGGCGTTCTTCTTCGCATAGTCAGCACGCCAGATGTTCTTGCCGTTCACGATACCGGCAAGCAGGAACGTATTCTTCGGGAAACCGGACTTGACAAGTTCCAGCGACTTGAGGCCTTCCACAAAATCGAGACCGATGGCATCGAAACCGAGGGCGACCACATCCTGGTACACATCGCGGATATCACCGAAGTAAGTCTGCAAGGCAATCTTGAGGCCTGCGGCGTGCACCTTCTTGACGAGTTCTTCGTAGATGGACTTGAAGAGTTGCTTTTCTTCGGCGGTCACGTCGAACACCAGGGCGGGTTCGGCAAAGCTAATCCATTCGGCACCGGCAATGGCGAGCAGCTCGGCAACCTTCGCGTAAGCAGCGACTGCAGAGGCAACAAAATCCTTGGCCTTCTTTTGACCATTGTAGCGGGCCAAGCGGAGGAACGTGTAGGCGCCAATCAAAGTCGGCACGGTCTGGATTCCAGCAGCTTTTGCTTCGTTGTATTCCTGCACCGGCTTGGAATCATTCACCTTGAATTCAGAAGCATCATCGATTTCCGGAACAATGTAGTGGTAGTTTGTGTTGAACCACTTCTTCATGGGGAGGGCCTTCACGTCGCCCTTTTCGCCCTGGTAACCGTGAGCGGCCGCGAAATACTTTTCGAGCGTACTCAAGTTCAGGCTCCTGTAACGTTCCGGGACAATCCCGAACAGGAACGCGGTATCGAGAACGTTATCGTAGAACGAGAAATCGCTCGAAGGAATAAAATCGATGCCGGCTGCCTTCTGCTTCTGCCAACCGTATAGACGGATTTCGGCAGCGACCTTCTGGAGTTCCGCTTCGGAGATTTCGCCCTTGAAGAACTTTTCACTTGCAAACTTGAGTTCACGGGCCTTACCAATGCGCGGGAAACCGATTACAGATGTTTTTTTAATACTCATAGTGTTTTACCTACCTTTTTTATTTGTTTTTCTTGTTCGCCGCCAAATATATCTCCTTTTTCACCATCGGTAAAATACTATTTTTTATACGTTCACCATAGATTTTTCCTATGGTTGGAGGATTCATGACTTTACAACAACTTAAATACGCCATCGCCATCGCCGACACGCGCAATATCACCGAAGCCTCAAAGCGTGTGTTCATATCGCAACCGAGCCTTACGGCCGCCATCCACGAACTCGAAGAAGAAATGGGCGTTACCATCTTTAACCGCTCCAACAAAGGTGTCACGATCACTAACGAGGGCGATGAATTCCTCTCTTATGCAAGGCAAGTCTTGGAACAGGCAGCCCTCATGGAAGACCGCTACAAGGGCGGCAAGGGCGGCAACACCATCTTCTCCGTGAGCTGCCAGCACTACTCTTTTGCAGTCAACGCATTCGTCGACGTCATCCGAAAATTCGGCGGTCCGAGCTACGATTTTACGCTCCGGGAGACCCAAACAAACGAAATTATCGACGATATTGCCAAGCTAAAAAGCGAAATCGGCGTACTTTATTTGAGCGACAAGAACGAAAAAGTCATCAAAAAACTCATTCAAAAGAACAATCTGGTGTTCGAGCCGCTCTTTGCAACGCCCCTGCACGTATTCATGTCGTCCAGGAACCCGCTGGCCCGAAAAGAAAAAATCACATTGGAAGATTTGAAACCGTACCCGTACCTGACTTACGAACAGGGCGACTTCAACTCGTTCTATTTTGCCGAAGAACCGCTAACCGCCATCGATTTCGATTGCCCGCGCAATATCAAGGTCCGCGACCGTGCAACACTTTTCAACCTGCTTATCGGCTTGGATGGCTACACCATTTGTTCCGGCGTCATCAGCCACAAACTCAACGGCCGGAACATCATCGCGAGGCACCTCGACGTTCACGACAAGATGACCATCGGTTACGTAATGCGAAAAGGCGTAACGCCATCGCGCTACGCCAAAGCCTACATTGCCGCCCTAATGCGGCATTGCAGATAAGTTGTTACAGACCGCGTTCGAATTCCGCGAGGAACTTGCGGCCCTGTTCCCATTCGCCGAGGTTGGAATCCGAATTGATGTGGCCGAGGGCGCCCGCGTTGAACAGCCTGGCGCCCCAGGATTTCGCGAAGAATTCCGCACGCGCGAATGTCATGTACGGGTCGTTCTCGCTGCCCACGACACACGAAGGCACCGGCAGCTTACCCGTGGGCATCGGTGCAAAATTGCTGATGGACTCCACTACGTCGGTATCGGCAGGCGCTACCAAGAACACGCCCTTGACGTTTGCCGGAAGCTCGCGCCGTTCCTGAGCGCGCAAGAGCCAAAACACCGTGGTCACGCTGCCCAGGCTGTGCGAGACGAGAATAGTATCGCCCTTCAGCTGCTTGACGGTTTCATCGAGCGTGGCGACCCATTCTTCTTTTTGCGGTTTGTCCCAGCAACGCTGGTAAACACGCGATGCGTCGGGCAAGCTTTTAGCCCAAAAAGTCTGCCAATGGCTCGGGCCAGAATTATTCAAACCGGGAACAATCAGGTAATGCATTTTCGAAGTCCTTTTCCTACAAAAATAGTATAAAACCAAACTAATGGTTTATAACCCGCCAAAATCGGATTCACTATTCGGGAGAAGACGGCCTTTATGCATGGTGTAAATTCGATCGCCATACTTAAAGCCGCGAGCATCGTGAGTCGCCACGATTACCGATGTTCCCGAGTGCGCAAGTTCCGCCAGCAGGTCAAAGACTATTTTCGCATTGTTTTCATCGAGATTGCTCGTAGGTTCATCGGCAATCACAATATCGGGCTTATTGACCAACGCGCGCACGATGGAGGCCCGCTTGAGTTCTCCGCCCGAAAGTTCCGCCGGCATTTCGTTTACCAAGTGTGCAATGCCGAGCGTTTCAAACTTTGAGACAATGTCGTCATCTACGGAATCGGTAAGATTTTTCACCTCGATGTTTTTGCCATCGCGCAATGCCCGCGGGAGCAAGATGTTTTCGAGTACAGTAAAATGCGGCAAGAACACGGATTCCTGAGGAATGTAGCCGATTTTGTCGTTACGAACTTTAGAAATTTCAGCATCTGTCAAATTCGCAAAATCGGCACCGTTAAAAACGATGGAGCCTTGCGTCGGGCGGTTGATTCCAGAAAGCAGGGACAACAGCGTGCTCTTTCCGCTACCCGATTCACCAAAAATCACCGAAAAATCGCCGGACCACGCAAAGAATTCCACATCTTCGACGGCATTAAATTCTTCACCGCGGCGCGTGTAGGTTTTAAACAGATTAGATACATTTAAAATCAATGTTCTACCTCCCTCAAGGCTGCGTAAGCATCCATTTTGCTCACCTTATTGGCAACGCCGTAAACGGCAATCGGGCCCACGGAATGCAAAAGCAAAATCACCACCGCGTAAACGCCCGCAATTTCGATTGGCGAGGGCACGATAAAAGGGATTCCCACATGTTCGCCTATCCAAATCTTGAAGGTAAAGAAGGCTACACTCGTAAAAAGCAAACCGAGGTACGTTCCCACGGCAGATACCAGCAGCGATTCACCCAGTACCAAGTTCTTCAAACGCTGGCGGGTAAAGCCCACAATCCGCAGCAATGCATATTCGCGCCTGCGTTCCCGCGTGGAAAGCGAAAACGAAATCACGATAGCCGAGGCTGCAATAATCAAGAATATAGCAACAATCACCCACACAATAATCTGCAAGAAATTCGCCGATTTTTCAAGTCCAGAGAATAAATCCTTGCGATTGCGAATCTGCACTCCGTCAAAGCGCGTATGAATTTCACGCGTAAGCCTATCGAAATCGGCATCCGCACGCAACTTGACAAGAATGCTAGAATACTGATCCCTATTATCCAAGAAAACGACACCCTTCGCCTTGGCTGCCTCGCGAATACTAGCCAACGTCGTAACATCGACAAATATGGCCTGGTCAAGCTTGTTGCCAACCGGTTCAAGCTTTGCCGCTACAGGGTACTCGTGATCAAAAATCTTGAGCGTCTTCTTTTCGCCCGTGTAGATTTCACTTCCGACCACGATTGAGCCCTTGGGGAGCTTGTCGGCAAGCACTTCGCGAATCCACGGTTGAATCACAAAATCAGATTCGGTATCGAACCCGATAATCGAAACTTTCTGGTCGCAGCAACTCGCACTTAAAGTTGTCAAATAATACTGCGGAGTCGCAATTTCGACACCAGCGAGCCCGCGTATAAATTCCAGCGAACCTTGCGGCAAGTAGGTGTACTTGGAATCTCCCTGCAAAAGCACGGTCTGGTCGTTGATTTCGCTCCCCTGCGGAATAACAATCACGTCGGCACCCAAACGTGACGACAACCGATTCAGCCCCTTCGAAAGCGAAAACGACAAAAGTCCGCCCACCAAAAGGACGGACGCGAAAAGGGCAATCAACAAGGAAAGCCCAAAACTACGGAACGGGTTCCGCAAATAATTCTCGAGAATCAGATTAAAGTTCGTATTGTTCATTTCGCCTTCTTAATTTCAGATAAACCAAATTCACTGCAGCATACAACGCAATCACGGCTCCTGTAATAGCAAGTACCGGAGCGGTTATCGTATGGCAAGCCATATGGGCATGCGGGCAAGTCCCCACAATCAAAGTCGGCACCAGCGAAACAAAGATTCCCACCACAAGCGCCAAGGCAGAAAGAGCGAGGTGAACATTCTTCTTAGGGAATCCCGCCGCCAAGACGGCAATCACCAACAAGGCAAGTCCCAAAGCCGCATCTACCGTCGCCGAAGTCCCGCAACGCATCGCTCCGCCACCGCATACAGGCAGAACAACTCTGGAAAGGGCAATCAGCAATATGCCGAGAATGAGGTTTGCAACAACAAATGTTTTATACTGTTTCATAGTACTCTCCGTTTTTTGTTTTTTACCGAGCGGCTTCAAAAGCCTGCGTCAGGTCGGCAATCAAGTCGTTCACATCTTCAAGGCCGATCGACAGGCGAATGGTATCGGCATGAATGTCCGCCAACTTTTGCGCTTCGGGCGGAAGTTCGATATGCGTCGTTGTCGAGGGGTTGATAATCAACGATTTTGCATCGCCAATGTTCGCCTGGAAGCCGAATACCTTCACCGCCTCGAGGAACTTGATGAGCGTCGCACGGTCATTCGCCTTAAGGCCGAAACTGAGAATCGCACCGGCGCCCTTCGGGAAATACTTTGCCGCCAATGCGCGGTACTTGCTATTCTTGGCGTGGGCATGATTCACCCAGGCAACTTCTTCGCGACCTTCCAAGAATTCCACGATTTTTTCAGCCGACTTGACCGACTTGGAGATTCGTTCCGAAAGCGTCTCGATACCGAGCAACACCAAGTAAGAATTGAACGGGGAGATTGCACCGCCCAAGTAGTTCAGATGAATGGCACGGATTCGGCCCGTAAATGGCGTATCGGGGAACACATCGTAAAAGCTACGCGGCACACCCTGCTGCGAAACCAAGAAATGCGGCTGTCCGTCGAACTGCGGGAACTTCCCGTTTTTCCAGTTGAACCTGTTCGTCTCGACAATCGCACCGGCAATCACGTTGCCGTGGCCCGTAAGTCCCTTGGTCGCCGAATACACCACTATATCGGCGCCAAAATCAAACGGATTCAGCAAATAAGGCGTAGCCACCGTATTGTCGACAATCAGCGGAATCCCGTGCTTGTGCGCAATATTTGCAATCGCCTCGATATCGAGAATCGTCGCATTCGGATTCGTAATCGATTCAATAAAAATGACCTTGGTGTCTTCCTTGACAAGCTTTTCAAAGTTTGCCGGATCGTCAGGATTTTCTACAATATCATACTTGACGCCCGTCTCTCCGAAAATCTGTTCGAAACTATCGAAAGAGCCCCCGTAAGAACGTGCCGTAGAAAGGATTCTCCCTTTTCCTGCCGTCACGTTCAAAAGCGAATAGCTTACTGCCGCCATGCCAGAAGAAAGCGTGACAGCCCCCGTTGCGCCCGGGTGAAGAGCCGTAAGGCGAGCGTCAAGTACATCCGTCGTCGGATTGGAAAGTCGTGTATAAAGCGCGTCGGCACTGTCGAAATAGAACAGGTCATCGCTACGCTTTACCGTATCGAGCGTAAAAGCGGTCGTCTGGTAAATCGGAACCGAAACCGCGTGATTGTGTTCCGCAGGATTGTAGCCTGCATGCAATTTAAGCGTATCGAAGGAATAGGTGTTAGACATTCATGCCTCCACTTTTTCAAAAAAGTTGAAATTTTAAATGTTTTATCTGTGCGTTACTTTACCAGTCCGTCCGCATATTCGGCAATGGCCTTGTCGAGACGGGTAAAGATTTCGTCAAGTTGCGCCTCGTTGATGATCAGCGGAGGTGCTACCAGAATCGTGGAGCCACCGCCCATCGTAAGGATGCCGTAATCGTTGCGGAGTTTCGTGATGAAGTTTCCAAGGAACGGTTCGCCGTCCGCATTCTTGCGAATAACATCCTTGTGATCCTTGCTGTAGCTGAATTCGATGGCGCCGAACAGGCCCACAGAACGCACATCGCCTACGGACTTGTGTTTTTCCTTGAGCCCGGCGAGTTTCTTTTTAAGAACCGGTTCCAGCTTTTTCACGTTCGCCTGAACATCTAGGCGGAAATACTCTTCGATACAGGCAATAGCTGCAGCAACGCCGAGCGGATGCGCATTATAGGTAAGCCCTGCCGTAAAGGCATTCTGCTCGTAATAATTCGCAATCTTTTCGCTAATGAGCACGCCGCCGAGCGGTGCATATGCGCTATTCACACCCTTTGCAAAAGTAATCAAGTCCGGTTCAATGCCGTCGGCCTGGCATGCAAACCATTCGCCGGTACGCAAGAAACCGCTCATCACTTCGTCGCAAACCAAGAGGATTCCGTACTTGTCGCAGATTTCGCGCACGCCCTTCAAGTATCCCTTCGGGTAAAGGTAAACGCCGTTGGAACCCGTGACCGATTCAATAAAGATGGCTGCCACCGTTTCGGGGCATTCCTGCTGAATCTGGTATTCCAAGCGAGAAAGGAAGTGCTTGGTCGCTTCTTCTTCGCTTGCAAATTTGATGTCGTAGCCGTAAAGGTGCGGAGCCGGGTACTTGATAAATCCGGGAATCGTCGGGAACAGCGACGCGCGTTCGCTTTCACCCGTCAAACTCGATGCACCGTAAGTACTTCCGTGGTAAGATTCATACTTCGAGAAAATCTTGTCGCGGCCTGTGAATGCCTTCACAAAACGGATGGCGAATTCATTAGCTTCGGAACCACCCAGCGTAAACAGCACCTTCTTCATGTTCTTCGGCGCAATCTTTTCAATCAAGAGCTCGCTGAGTTCGCCCGCTTCGGCAAAGGCATGGCGCGGGGCGATATAGGCCAGGCGTTCCACCTGCTTTTGCACGGCTTCGATAATGTGGCGGTTATTGAAACCGATGTTCACATTCACCAGTTCCGAGGCGATATCGATATATTCGCGGCCCGTTCCATCGTACACATAAACGCCATCGGCGTGATCGACGTAAAACGGCTTGTAATCCTTATGCGGGGCATTCGCAAATGAGAACAGGTTATACTTTCGGGCCTTTTCATAAGAAGCGGCGTTCTCTCCCGCTGCATAACTAATATTGTTTGACATTTCGTACTCTCCTTAATTTTGTGAACAAATATAGAAGCGGTTTTGCCGCCTGTCCAATACTTAATTCCTAGCGTTTGTTATAGGATTTTTTGATATCAAAGCACTATTTTTAAATCATGTATTCCGGCGCGGGATTGATGCGGGCAAGGTCGAAGCGTTCCAGAATCTTCCGGCGCTTTTCGAGGAACAGCGCCGAGCCCCTTTCTCGCGGGAAGCTGTCATGAATTTCAAGAACCTCGCTAATGCGCCCCGGACGCGGCGTCATGATGACGATGCGGTCAGACAGGTAAAGCGCTTCGTCGATATCGTGCGTCACCAAGATCATCGTGGTATTGCGTTCCTTGCGGAGCTCCAAAAGCAAGTTCTGGATGTCGGCACGGGTGAACGAATCCAGCGCGCCCATGGGTTCATCGAGCAGCAGGATTTCCGGATCGTTAATCAACGCGCGGGCAATCGCTACACGCTGCGCCATGCCACCGCTAATCTGGTGCGGGAAATTCTTCTCGAATCCGGCAAGTCCAATTTTCTCGATAAATTCGTGGACCTTATCCTTGTTCTGCTTATAAACTCCGCGAATTTTGAGACCCATCGCAATATTGTCTTCTACCGTAAGCCACGGGAAAAGGCATCCCTGCTGGAACACGTAACCGCGCTTGGAATCCGGCCCCTGCACCGGTTCACCGTCAAGAACAATCTTTCCATCTTGAACAGGATCGAGCCCAGCAATCAAGCGCAACAGGGTCGTCTTTCCGCAACCCGACGCGCCCAAAATCGAAACGAATTCTCCACGAAAGACAGAAAGATTCACATCCTTCAGAATCTGTCGCGGTTCACCTGTACGTTCATCGATAAAGGAGCGGTTCACATTGTGGATTTTCAGGATTTCTTCTCTATCGCTCATCTTACCACTCCTTTCTGCCAGCGAAGCAAATAACGCTGCACCGCGCCAACGACCTTCAGAATCGCCGAGAACAGCACCGCCATCACGACAATCGCCGCGAACACCTTGTAATACGCACTCCAGACTTTCGAAGTGTTGATGTAGTAGCCAAGGCCTCCTGGCTGCCCCATCATTTCGGCCATCACGAGCGTCGTAAAGCCAAATGCCGCCGCCGTCATAATACCCGTAAAAATCTGCGGCATCGCATGCGGAATCGCAATGTGGAAAATCTGGTACAGTTGCCCTGCGCCAAAAGTGCGCGAAAGTTCAAACAACGACTTCGGCGTACCCTGCACCCCGTCGGCCGTCATGGTCGCCACCGGGAACCAGGAGCAAATCGCAATCAAGAAAGTCGCCGCCGCAAACGAAGTCGGGAACAACGTGAGCGCAAAAGGCATCCAGGCCACCGCCGGAATCACGCCGCAAATGTTGAGCATCGGCAAAATCCAGTAGCGAGCCTTCGGGTACCAACCAATCAGCACGCCCGTCAGCACACCCGTCACCACGCCCACCGAGAAGCCAGCAACAAAAAGCCTCAGCGAGTAAAGCGTATTCTGCCAAATGAATTTGGTGTCGCCGATAAAGGCGTCCATAATAATGGCGGGCCCCGGAAAGAACGGCTGCGGCAAAATCAGCAGTTTGGTTCCGAGAATATCCCAGGCGGCAAGCGCAAGCCCCACTGCAAAATGGAATTTTGCACCCGCGTAAAAATTCGCAACCTTGCCAGCATTCGGCTTGCGAACAAACAGTACGACCGTATAAACGGTGTAATAGGCAATAATGGCAAGCAATACCAAGCGGTATGCTAGATTGTCGTCAACCGTAAAGCCGCCAAAAACATATTCCTTGATTCGCACATTTTCGGCCACCTGCGGAAAAAGCAGATTCACCAAGAATGCGACCAGGAATCCTGAAATCGTCAATACGATATTCATTTAACTCTCCGTACAAAAATTTCAAAAATTGCGCCCTTGCGGGCGCCAAGCAACAAGGAAATTCGATTACTTACTCAAATCGACTTCTTCGTAGAGGTTCGCGACAAACTGGTCGGGATCCTGCGTGAGGTAGCCGATTTTCTTGAGCTGTTCGCTAAAGTAACGCAAATCACCCTTCACGTCGCGGCCAAGCGCCTTACGCTGTTCCTGCGAGGTGTACACATAGCTCTTGATAAGTTCCACCGCCAAGGGCTTGTCTTCGATTTCGGAATACTTGCCTTCGGCAATAATGTCCACCGTTTCTTCGGGATGTTCGGCAATCCAGGCTTCGGCCTTGTGGATGGCACGGAGGAGAGCCGCAATCTTTGCCGGTTCGTCTTTCAGAATCTTGGCAGACACGTAAATAAAGCAGCAGTAACGGCCTTCAAAAACGGGATCGGTGGCCACATCCATAATCACGTCGGCCTTACCCGACTTCTCGTAGGCAGAGGCGAGCGGGTCCCAAATGGCGGCAGCGTCAATCTGGCCCTGTTCCAAGGCTTCGAGCGCAAGGTTGCCATCGGCATACGGCAAGAACTGCACCTGGTTGTCTTCGGGCTTGGTCGAAACGCCACCCAGCGAAAGCCAAAGGCTTGCCGCCTGATGCGGAGTACCACCAATTTCGTCAACCGCAATCTTTTTGCCCTTCAAATCAGCCGCCGTCTTGTAAGGCGAGTCCTTCTTCACGAGCACCTTGATACAGCCGATGTGAATTCCGTCGACAATCTTGATGTCCACGCCGTTTTCAATTGCTTGGAAAAACTGGAAGTCGGAATTCGTGAGCGCATAAGTGCCCTTGCTAAGCCCGAGCTTACGCGTTTCGCCGTCAGCCGCAATCAGCTTGGCGTCAATACCCTCTTCGGCAAAGAACCCTTTTTCCTTGGCCACATAGAAGGGCGCTCCACACAAGGAACCGTCCAGAATCGGGAGTTCCAAGGTACCGAACTTGAACTGGGACTTTTCAGCCTGCTGGGCTTCCTGCTTTTCGTTCTTGTTATCACCGCCACAAGCTCCGGCCAACAGGGCAAAGCCAAAAGCGAGCAGGGCAGTCAAGTAAATTTTATAGTTGTTCTTCATAGTAAAATCTCCCTTTTAAAAAAAGCGTTCCCGAAAAAGGACTTCTGTTTTTTCGGGAACGCCAGCTTGTACGGAGAGTACAAACTTACTTGATGTCCTTTCTCCAGGTGGCGGGCTTGAATTCGCCAACAATGGGGAGAAGACGTTGGTCCACATCGATTTTCAGTACCGAGTTGAAGTTGTTGGTAGCAATCATCTGTGCGGCAAAGCCCACGATGGCCACGATTTCGGAATCGTTGTAGAACTTGCGCAGTTCGTCGAAGTAGGAATCCGGAACGGCGGTGGGGTCCTTCACGATTTGCCTTGCGAGCTTCACGAGAATCTCCTCGTTCTTCTCGTATTCGAAGCTGTTCGGGTCGATACCGAGAGCCTTGAGGTCGCTGATGAAGAACAGCGAGCAGAGCTGGCAGCTGTTGGTGGTAGAAACCGCGTGGGCATAGACCGTGGCGGCGCGCTGGCCGATGATTTCCACGAGACGGGCCCAGCTGGTGTACCAACCCATGAAGGCGTCGAATGTGGCGTAGTCCTGCAACAGCGCACGCTTCATGTTGGTAATCTTGCCTGTAGAGACGAGCTTTTCGTAAGCTTCCTTGGCCTTGCCCTGGGCTTCGTCAACCGATTCAATAAATTTTACTCTTGCCATATTATGTACTCTCCTTTGGTGCGTTTGCACCGTTTTTTGATGCGCAAAATATAGATGCGGTTTTTCGCATTGTCCAATACTTTAATTTTATGCGGAGTTATCGATTTTTTTTATAACTGCATTTGGGATATCAAAAAAAGCTATCTTTACCGCCATGATTCCCGCACGCAACAATCTCGCCTTCTGGCACATCCTCGCCATCGTGACGATTGCGTTCTGGGGCACGAGCTTCGTGAGCACGAAGGTTTTGCTGAATCACGGGTTCAGCGCCGTGCAGATTTTCACGTTGCGTTTCGCGGTCACCTACCTGATTCTCCTCGCAGCATCACACAACAAGTTCCGCTGCGAAAACTGGAAGCACGAACTCATCATGTTCATCTGCGGCATCACCGGATGCACGCTTTACTTTTGGACGGAGAATACGGCACTGTCGCTTTCGCCGTCGAGCAACGTCGCGCTCATCGTCTGCACGAACCCGCTGCTCATCATGATTCTCGGCGGGATCTTCTACAAGAGCGAGAGGCTCAACAAGCGCCAGGTTCTCGGTTGCCTGGTGACGTTTGTCGGGATGGTGCTCGTGGTACTGAACGGAAAGTTCATATTGCATCTTTCACCGGCGGGCGACCTCCTCGCCTGTTGTGCCGGGCTCATGTGGGCCGCCTACTCACTGATTGTCAAACAGCTGAACGGCAAGTACAACACGCTCTTTATCACGCGCAGGATGTTCTTTTACGGGACGCTCACTTCCATCCCCGCGCTTTTTATAGAAGCCGGCGGCAGCGCTTCGAAAGCACTCGATATTCCGTGGCAGAATTTCGCGGAACCCGTCGTGTCGCTCAACTTTTTATGCCTTACAGTATTCTCGTCGCTGTTCGGGTACCTCGTATGGAACAAGGTGCTAAAGCAACTCGGTACGGTTCTCGCAAGCAACTACGGCTACGCCCTCCCCATGGTAACGATGATTACCGCGGTTATTGCGCTAGGCGAGCATATAACGCTTGTCGCCATCGCCGGTGCGGTAGCGATTATCGCGGGAATGGTCTTGGCCGAATGGAAAAGGTAGCGGCTACTCCATCACGCGCATTTTCATGCAGAACTTTTTGGAGCCGTTGGAATCGGTCGTGCCGCATTTAAGGAACAGGCTCGCGATAAACAGGAGGCCCACGAGCACGATGACAATCACCACCATGTAAACTGGCACCTGGATTCCCGCCATGCAAAGCCCGCGTTCAATCGCGATAAGCGCCCAGGCGATGACCATCGAGAAAGAAAGGCAGAGATTGACCTTGCCGACAGAGAAACGGCCCGATTCGAGAGGCCTGAGTCGCTTGGCAAGGCCACGTTCGTCTTCGAGTGTCAACTTGTAAAGGGGGCCCATCACGCTGTCTTCCAAGAGGTCTACATGACGTTCCCAGTTCTCTTGCCAGTACTTGGCGCCCTTGTTCACCAGGAACCAGCAGAACGAGAGAAAAAGCCCGAAAACGGAGATGCCCAGGAGCGCCTCGTTATAAAAATCGGGCATATTCGTTTTGAGATCGGATTCCTTGTAGACCATGAAGAATGCAGCGAAGGCGAGCGCGATAAAGGCCCAGAAATATGCAGCCCGCTTCCAGTAGAGTTCGATTTCGAACTTCCTGGTATCTAGAGCCATCTCGAGTGCCTTTTCCCTCTTCCAGGCCGGAAACAGTGCGTGATAGGCACTCCTTGTTTCGACCTTAAGCCGCCCATTGACCTGCATACATACCTCGATTCCCGCTTTAATTGCGGATAATCAGTCTAATTCGGGCCATGAAATTTACCTCATGCAGGCGACCTTGTCAACAATTTAGATTTTTCAAAGTTTTTCTTAAGAATAAAGTAAAATTGCCGTTAGCATTATTCCCTGTGTTCGTACAGGTAAAGGTTCGCCTCGGACTTCGCCAACTCGGAGCCCTTGATGTACCACACGTCATCGGTACCGGTGCGGTATTTTACCACGACGCGGTAACGGTTATCGCTCTGCAATATTTCGGGCGGGACCGTCCAGAAGTTCTCGGTACCAACGACCATCTCGAGCTCATGGGACTCGTCGCCCTCGCCAAGAATCGTGATGGTCTTGACCATGTCCTTCGGGTTACGCACATGTACGATGCTCCAGAAGGCGCTCGCGCCCTCCTTGACCCAGAGCGACGTAGAATCGCCCCACACGCCGTCTACACCCTCGCAGCTCACGAACTCCCATTCGCCCGAATAACGGCCCACGCGGTTACCCATGATATCGGCCGCTGGGGCACCGCCCAGGTCCACACCGCAGTTGGCGTCGGGGCAGCGGTCGGTAATGCGAACCGTCACGCGCTTCCAGCCATCGGGAGTCCGCGCCTTTACGCGCACGCAGCCGCCACAGGCCGCACCGCCATCCCACGGGCCCTTGTCATCGCCCGGGGAAATGTTCACGTGGATAGCCGCGTAATACTGGATGTTAGTTTGTCCATAGTTGCAGGCGCCGCCCAGGCTAGTCTCTTTAGCGGTGATGCTCCCGTAGGTAGTCACGGAACCCTTGCCGCCCTTCTCGGTGAGTTCGGGGTCGGCCGCGGTAAAACTGTCGCAGTCGGTGCACTTGCCGTCGTCGCCGTCATCTTCGGAAGATACCGGAGCCGCGCTGGAGCTGGACGCCTCGCCACTGCTCGCCGGAATGTCGGCAGAACTGCCCGGATCGCTCTCGGAGCTCGAGACGCTATTCGGCGCAGCCGCAGAAGAACTGACTGCCGATGACGCCGGAGCATCGCTGGAACTGGACACCCCGGGAACGCTGCTGGAGGGAGCAGCCGCAGAACTTTCGGCAGAAGAAACTTCCGCGGAACTCGAAGTCCCCGCCACCTCGGAAGAGGAAACCGGGGAATCGTCCGCCTTCGCAAGAGAACCATCACCGCAAGCGGCAAGAAAAGCAACAGAAAGAGCAAAAAGGGCAAGTGCGCAAGGTTTCATATAGGAGAATATACCAAAAAATGTCATAACTATGGTTTATAGGAATCTTTTTGCACTGTCAAAATCTTGCAATAAGCCTAAAAAGTCCATAAACAAGTTGATTCCAGTAGTCATGAACATTTTTTGCATCCCTACGAAAAAATAAGAATAAAATAACATGCAAATAACAGCGCAAACAAATTATATTAATCAAAACCACACCTTAGCAAAAAAAAGAAAAATGTTTTTTGACGTAGTACCCATTAGCACCTATGAGATGATGATTCATGAGTTAAAAAAACGAGAAACAAATCTCGTTCCCACAACCATAGCCATTCTACTCGTTAATTATACATTACAGCAAGCGAAGGATTACATTGAACCAGCATTACCATGGCTTCATGAATTATCAAGCAAAGATATTAATTTTTATCTGCCAGGCTATAGAACAATATCATCAGAAAATGGCAAAAGTATTCTTTATAACCGCAACGCCTATTTCTTTCACGAGGAAGATTTCAAAAATTTCTGCGATTCATTCTGCGAAGAATTTGATATTGAGCCAACTTTCGTCCCGACATTGATTCTTTTTGAATATGACGGAGAAAAATTTTCATCATCACGAAAAATGATAATTGACCTGTCTCCAGAAATGACAGACCTTGGACATGTTAAAGCATTTTTCGACACTATTTTATCTCGCGCAAGAAAAAGCGCCGCCCTCAATGATATCGCAGAAGGCATTCAAGCAAAAAAAATTTTCCCAATTTTCGAAGAAATCTTTGAAGAATTATCAAAGATAAACGTTTTAAAAACCATATACACACTCGTCAAGACGGTCCATAAATACAGGATACAATGATTAGAAGGAAAAGACCCCACCCCCAAAAAGCAAACCATCATCTAAAAAAATTTTAAATTATAGTCAGATTTTTCCTGCTTTGTCATTCAAATAAAGAGGCTATAAAATGGACCTAAATCAACTTGTTGTGTCGGCGATTTTTCCGTTGCGAACCAGAGTCTAGAGCAACCATTTTGTTGACGTCAACAAAATGATAACTGAAAATAAAAAACTTGATTTTCGTCAGCTTAATCATTTTGCCAACATTGGCAAAATGATAATTGCTGGTAAGTTCAGCAACCGCACATCTACAAGAGTAGAAATTTTATGAAGCTTCTAGGTGTCGCCCTCGCTCGCGAATTCGTCCAATCTACAAGAGTAGAAATTTTATGAAGCTTCTAGGCCTTGATAGCACGCGGCCCAACTCTGCGAAATCTACAAGAGTAGAAATTTTATGAAGCTTCTAGGCCTCGTTTAGAAGCTCTTGCGAGTCTTGATCTACAAGAGTAGAAATTTTATGAAGCTTCTAGGCGCCGCAACGGCGACAATCGTCGCAAATAGATCTACAAGAGTAGAAATTTTATGAAGCTTCTAGGCGCAGAGAATAAAATCTAACAACCACAAATCTACAAGAGTAGAAATTTTATGAAGCTTCTAGGCCACCAAGAATTGTTAAGCCATTAGAAGATCTACAAGAGTAGAAATTTTATGAAGCTTCTAGGCTGCTTAGTAGCGCCACACTCTTTACATAATCTACAAGAGTAGAAATTTTATGAAGCTTCTAGGCTTGCACTCGGGCGTGATGCCGAGTTCGATCTACAAGAGTAGAAATTTTATGAAGCTTCTAGGCAGCCAAACTGAATTTTTCAGTATTCCCGCTATCTACAAGAGTAGAAATTTTATGAAGCTTCTAGGCGTGAAGTTTGGCATGCAGAAACAATCTAATCTACAAGAGTAGAAATTTTATGAAGCTTCTAGGCGTTTCGAGTAGTCGCGCCACACTTTTATCTACAAGAGTAGAAATTTTATGAAGCTTCTAGGCTCTATATTAGTAATATAGCTTAAATTAGTGTGAATTTCAAGGAAAATGAGCGTCTTTTGAAAAGCTTCTTAAACATGCTGCTTAAATGTGCACGGCAATGAATTCTGCTCTAACTTTATGATATACAACGAAATGCGGAGTTGTCTTGAAACTCCTTCAAAAATGTTAAGACCGAGGTTTGCATCAAAAGAATAACAGGTCCTGGTCGCGATGAACGGCGTTTCCGTATTTGATGGTCTTTTTCACATCAACATCAAACAATATGACACTGTCATCTGGAGAAAACTCTTTCTTGAAATAAGTCTCTATTTCCATTTTCAGAATGTCAAGAAAACGTTGAGTATGATTAACTTCGTACACTGAATATTGAAGTCGTATTGCTCCATTTGATTGAAGCATCTTTGAGAAGGTTGTTCTCAATTTGTCGTCCTTTATGTCATAGCTTACTAATAGCATTTTTACTCCAGTATGAACAAGTCCATTAAATCTGCACGTCCCTTCATAAACGCTCTATAGTACGATTGCACAAATTTGAAAATTTCCTTTTTATAATCGACTAAATCCTGAAAAAAGAGTGCTGAATAATCAGAGTATTTCTCAAATTTCAACAAGTACTCTTTTTTGACTATATTAAAATCATCCTCTTTTATTTGCTTAAGATTTAAAGCCTTCCGAACTTTCGCATCAATTAAACAGCGAAAAGGTTCCATGATATCACATACTAAAGACTTTCTCTTGAACCAAAGTCGATGATAAACGCCAACATATGGGTCAAAGCCAAATAACCGTAGAAATACCTCAATGTAATTGAATAGAATTGTGTAACCAATATCTAGCGTTGCGTTTATTGCATCATTCTTTGCACGTGGAAGTCTGACGGTCCAATTGAATCCATCGAAATAACTTTCAAAGAAATTTTTTGAAATGTAGCCCTCTGTACCCATAAGTTCATTGTAATCCTCAATGCCGCCTAGATTATCTAGGGCTTTATCGCATAATTCCTTCGCTTCAAGTATCGTGGAACTTTTTAATCTTGTCTTTTCAAGAGTTTTCTTTTGATTCATTATCTTATTTCGAACTATTTCTCTTGCGAAGGAAATGTCTGTTTTTTCAAAGAAATACTGTTTTTGATGCAATAAGAAATTGGCTTCGGCATGGTTCGCCCAAAAGAATACGGGGCGCAAATTTGACTTCATTACAACAAGGGCTACGTCAAATTTTTTACACTTTTCCAGTAGAGGGGTTGTTATTGTAATTGGCCCGATGATAAACAGGGCTAAAATTTTTTGAAAGGGAAATTTTGTGAGGGTTTTGTGCTCGTCACCTTCTTCGAGAAGTAGTTCTCCTGAAGAAACTCTTAGATTTCGTTCCTTTATACAGTTGATGACAAAAATACTTCGACATTCAATGTCTTTACTGGTAAACATTTTCAACCTCCGCTTTATCACATAAGTTGTTGTATATACAATGTTGACATTTGCTAGCAATGACAGTGATTGAATCAGAAGGATTGTAGTTTCGAAATTTTGTTATGAAATCTGAAAACTCTTTTTCATCTTCTTGGGTAGGTATGTCGATAGGGTGCATTTTGTTTGTAGATATTTCATAAAAAGCGAGACTTTCTATGTTGTAACCCATTTCTTGCATACAGAAATATTGCGCCCATAATTGATAGATTTGTCCTCGAAAGATTTGCTTTAATTGGTACTTTCGTTCTATTAATTTCTTTTCGGCGACCTTGAACAAATCGATTTTACCTAAAAGGCCGTATTTATCACTGAATACAGGCAACGCCGTAATACAATCATTTCGCGGACTATAGGTTTTCTTGTCTATGCCAGTATGGGCAATTTTCCCTCGAACTTGAGGTGTTGCGTAGTATATGGATTCATCTGTCTCCATATAAACATTATGGAGATATATGGAATAAGGACAGAAAATGAAATCATTCAATGTAGATATAAGTATGTAGTTATCCATATACAAAAAATCCGGAGATTTTACCTCCGGATTGGTTAGAGGTTTTAACGATTTCGACTTTGTGCGAACTTAAACCAATCTTCGTGTGAAATTTTCAAATCTTTGCCTCCAGCGTCAAATACGTTCTTTATTAGATATAGTCCCTTAAGTGCAATATGGTACGCTCCATTTGCATCTGCATTCTTTGGCAAGGTATCGCCACAAGACCTACTATCATAGAATTCTCCTCTTTTGTTCATTACAGGAGATACAAGGTAGTCTTCATCAGTATTTGGAATGCTATTACGCATTTGAAGCGTTTTTTCAAACGCATAGCAAATATCGCCAAAGAAAGAGGCTGATTTAGGAGAAGCCTCGACAGAATTGATTGCAGAAAGAATATCTAATTGGTCTGTCAAAGCTATGTTCTGTTTTGCGAGAGCTGCCTTGATGATTTCAACAGGGGAAAGCTCCTTTGCTGATTTTGATTCCTTGTCATACACAATTCGTTTACCTTGAGAGTAAACAGTCCACTTCTTGATGTAATCCGTTTGGAAACACTTGAAGTTCTTGTAATCAAAGCTGAACAAAAATCTGTCATTCTTTCCGTCATAAGTAATGTCTTCAAAGTGAGAAAGGAATTCCTTTTTCTTTTCTGCACTCGTCAATTCTGTCATATTGAACAGATTTGCGAAACCTGTGGTCGGATCAATCTTTGAGGTGTATGCAGCAGGAATATAGAACAGGAAGCCGCTCTGCTTGCCCAATTTCTGGAAACTATCAAATTTTTCTGCAAGCTGATAGCCTTTAAGAACGCCACCAACATCTCCTTCAGGCTTATTCTTGAAAACAAGATAGTTGAGTTTGTCAATCAACATCTTTTCGAACTTCTGATAAACCTGTCGTTCCACACAGAATCGACCGCGCTTAAAGCCAAAGTTCAAATCTTCAAGAACAACAATGGCGTTATTATCAATCATTGTTGTAGTGATTTCATGAATTACCTGGCTCAAGAAACCCTCTTTAAGGTCCTTGATTTTGCCAACACTGCTCCAACTCCTTCTTGCAGCGTCTCGTTCCTTTTCACGTTGAACAAGTTTTGCTTGGTAGTTGACAGACTCAACGATATTAAAACTTTTCTGTTTAAGAATTTCACCCTTTTGGTTTATCAATGTCATATACAGCAAATGACGTTCGCCACGGTCAATGCCGATGATGTTTACATCAGGATTGTCTTTCAAAAAATGGCGAACACGTTCATTCATATACTCGTTCTTTGAATCGGCCTTAAAATTCAAAGTCAGCGGCACATGAAATTCAAACTTGTCTTGTGTATAACGGCGATCCTTTACAATTTCATGTTTGACGTCCTTAACGACAGCTACATCAAGATACTTTTTTGCTTCATCGCTAAGTTCGCCGCCAAGTTTCCCGTTGAAATAGCGGAATAATTCGCCAAAGACTGATTCCGGCAAAGGAAGACCGTCTTTTCCTATTCGATTTACGAGTTTTTCGCCAACTTTGTGACTATAAGGTTTTTTGACGCTGCTAGGTCTGTAGAAAAGCTCGGCTTCACCATTCAACTTGACAACAACATCTTTCAGGTTTTCAGGAGAGAATACGGACTTCCAATACAGGGTATGCAAGTTTGGAGAGCCCTTTGCTCCAGGAGCGAAATCCTTGTTGTAAATCTGGAAGAGGAAAAGCTTTCCTTCGTTCACCCATTCATCAATTTGCGATGTGGGAATTTTGGAGAAGGTGATTTTATAACATATGGTTTTTTAATACGAAAAGAATTCATCCAAGGAATTATACTTGTCAGAATCTAAAAAATCATAATTATAGCCACTCGCACTTATATATGTTTTCACAAATTTTTTACAGAAGTCAATCCAATCCGCCAATGCCTTTTTATAACCCAACAAATCATTCGTTTCTTTATAATAGCCCATCTGGAATTGCTTTGGCCTCTTATCTGCATCTCCAAACTTTAAAACAAACTTTTCCCCATTCCAAACATAATTGTTTAGTTTCCATATATATTCGGATATTACAAAGGGGCCATTAAAACTTTTATCTTTAATTACAAAATCCTCTGTTTTACCCGCTTCAAAATGAGCCTTTGCCGCTTTAGTTTGAGTAGTGCATTTGGGAATTTGTTTAAGACAATCAAATTGTTTATATATCATCTTTTCATAACAATCTTCATTTCCTAATGCATTAATTTCCTCAATTTTGGGCATATCATTAGTATTCATTACACCCAAATAATAAAGACCGTCCTTTCTTAGTAGAATGGATTTGTTGTCCTTTTCCTTATTTTGGTCCCAGCCATCAGCCAATGTAGGGCAATCAAAATTCAACTTAAACTTTTCAGATTCAGTCAGTTTCTGGGTTGCGTAATTACGAATCTTATTGTAAAGAGGGACGACGAGAGAAAGTTGGTCGTACAACGGCGTCAGCTCGTTGTAGAAAGACAAGTCTCGATTTTCTGCATCTGAAATCAAAGGCTTGATTGAATGCATGATTTCTATTAAGGCATCAAGGAAAGCCTTCAGTTTTCCAATGACTTCAGAATCTTCTCTTAATGCGTTATTCTCGTTAAAAGTTGCTGAGAGGAATTCATCAAGATTCCTTCGGTTGTCTCCGCAAAGAATACTTTGGACCTTCGCCTCAAAATCATTCCAATATGATTCAATCTTAACTCTTGAAATCTCTTCAGAATCACTTTCTGCAATAGCAAGATTCAATGTTGCTATGGAGAATTCATTGCTCTTCATCCATGCGTCTATTTTCTTTTTATTTGCAGCTTTTTCTGCAGATCTAATTCTATTTTCGGCATTTTTGAATAAAACTGCATTAATTGTGTTCCAACTTTTAAACAGTTCCAAGGAAATGTTGGAAAGTTCTTCTTGATTAACATATATGCTTCCCAAATCAAATTCCGTGATTCGCTTAATCAAGGAAGACAATTCTTTAAGGACATTGACCTTACGACCGGCAATATCACAATTCAGGATTTGCGATTCGAAGAATTCTTTCACACTTTCTTGAACTTGAGAATCAGTGGAATAAGATTCCAAAATAAAAGATTTTGTTTCGCGATCACTAAGAATTTGCTTGTAAAGAGGAATCATCTTTGTCGCAAGACGCTTTTGTGCAAATTCGGGATGCTGTTGGCGATAGAGGTTCGAGAATTCATTGATGCCTCTTGTCTTTTTCTCGCCACCTTCACCACTGATACCCCCAATCACTTGATTAAAGAAATCAATTCCAGATTGAGTCAATACATCATTATATGCATTAAGTTCGAAAATGTTAGCAAGCGATTTTCCGTTCAAAAAATCTTTTAATTCATTTTCTGCATCAGACAGTACTGAGGGGGCATTGTCTTTCAAAGTTTTATAAACTTCAATATTAGACAAGAACTTCGGGAAATTGTCATGAACTAAACGGTATGGGATAGCAGTACTGATGGCTTCGTCCGAGTAAATGTTTTGCCGATTTTCTTGGAAACCTGTAAAATAAGACGAAAAACCATCAAACGTATCAATGGCAGGCTGTTTGCCAAAATGGTCTGGGAACACTTTCAAAAATAAATCTTTAGGAGTAGATGCGGTCAGTTCTTTATAGTGGTCATGAGTAGTTAGAGCTTTAGCAATTTTCTTTCTAAATTCCGTCTGGATTTTCTCAAGTTTCTTTTTACTTGCGTCAGATCTATCAAGAAATCTTTCAATAGCTTCTTTAAGGGGGTTCCAATCTATGCGAGGAAACTTACTAAGAGCAGCGTCAATGAAATATTTATGATATTTGTCAATAATCTTTTTCGCGCCAAAATAGTCGTTGTGACGTCTTTTATCATTTTCAATGATGCCTGTCTCTTTGATTTTTTCAAGTGTTTTTCCCATTGGCTTCAATTCGAAGCGAAGGGTTTTGGAAACTGGGTAAAGTCCAGTGAACTGGGAGAATAGCGTATTTTTAGCCATTTTGACCTCAAAATAGAGTTTTTATTAATATACACTCTCAGCGCGACAAATAATGACACCTGCCGTTTTTTGCTAAAAAAAACGTCAAAACACGCAATATTTCACACATTCCATTGACTTTCCTCCCTAAAAAATGTATTTTTACACCAAAATAAGCAATATATTGCATATTTCTTCTACAAGCGGAATTATTGGATATGTCGGATCTCGGGAAGCAAATCGTCAACAAGCGCAAGCAGCTGAACATCTCTCAGGCGGACCTTGCGGAGATGTCGGGCGTTAGCCTGCGCACCTTGAGCGCCATCGAGAACGGCGACGCAAATCCGAGCATCGACGTGCTTTCCAAGGTTCTTGAACCTCTCGGGCTCGTCATCACCTTGCAGGAACGGGTAACCCATGAATAGCGGCACGAAATACAAGATTCGCAAAGCGCGAGTCCTCAAGAACGGGAAGACCGCGGGTTACCTCCTCGCAAGCAGGCGGAAGTTCGTGTTCCTCTACGACCGCGAATACCTCGCAAACGGAGGAGCATCCATCGCCATAGCCTTCCCCAAGGCAAAAAAGATTTTCTCGTCGCGACACCTTTTCCCGTTTTTCTCCGGACTCCTGCCCGAAGGCGAAAGCAAGGCGCACATCTGCAAAAAGTTGAGACTCGATTCTAGGAACAAGTTCGCAATGCTTCAAGAACTCGCGCAGAACGAAACTATCGGCGACATCACCGTGCAAGGGGGCGAATAATGCTTTGCCACAGCTGTCTCAAGGAAACCGAAAACGACTTTTGCCGCACATGTTCGCACGAACTTTTCGGCAAGTCCAAATTCAGCGCCTCGCTGAAATTTACACTCCCGAGCATCGCACAGGGCAAGGACCACCATGCACAAAGGATTTCCATTTCCGGGGCTCAGCCCAAATTCTCCCTACGCATCGAAAACAGGGAACTTACCCCAACCGACCATGGCGGCACCTACATATTGAAGCCTGCCACAAGCATGCAATTCAGGCTTTACGCCGACATGCCCGCAAACGAGCATGTGACCATGCAAATGGCAAGGCAAATCTTCAAGCTGAATGTTGCCGACTCCGCCTTGCTCAGGTTCCCGGGCGGGGAACTCACCTACCTTACCAAGCGCTTCGACGTGCGCGATGACGGGACCAGAATCCATCAGGAAGACTTTGCGCAGATTGCAGGGCTTTCTAGCGACGCGAACGGTTCGAACTTCAAGTACGAATCCCTAAGTTACGAAGAGATTGCCGAACTCATGAAACAGCACGTGAGCGCCTACCCGGTCGCCGCCGAGCAGTTTTTCAAGACGCTACTTTTCAACTACCTCGTAAGCAACGGCGATGCGCACATCAAGAACTTTTCGCTATACAGCCCGCACCGGGACGGCGTCTACGAACTCGCCCCTGCCTACGACCTGATGAACACGTCCCTGCACACGGACGATTTCAGAACGGCACTTGACCTGTTCAAGGACGAAGAAAACTACAACGGGAAATTCTTTAAGGACAACGGCTTTTACGGAGCAAGTGATTTTTTGGAATTCGCAAAGCGCATCGGCATTGTAGAAAATCGCGCCGTGAAGTTCATCAAGGACACCGTCGCGCACCTCCCCGAAATGGGCGCCATGCTCGACATATCGTTCTTGAGCAGCGAAGCCAGGAGGCTATACAAAAAAAGCCTCCGCGACCGGGCGAAGGCTTTAATCTAGCGGTTATTCTTCTTCGCCACCGAGGGGTCTGTAACAGCGAATGTAGTGGCATTTTTCGGCGCCATCACAGTACGGCTCGCCCTCTTTTTTGGGATAGCCTATGGAAAAATAGACATGTATGTCCCTATAAGTATAGCCGTTATTGGAATAAGACGTATAACCAAGCATCCAGTAAGTAGGCGCATCATACCAATCCTCCGGTAGTACGGTAAGTCCCGAAGCATTCGTATAGTGCATCACAGTGTCTTCTTGGCTATACCAAGCCTTCGAGACCCTCGCAGATTCATAGTTGACCGAATCGGCCAGCTTTCTGATAACGGTCTCGTTTGGCAAGCTAAAGCCTTTGGGGCAAGCTTTCGTCATGTCGTCAATGCTATACAGGTATCCGCCCGTCTTGCAATACCTCAACTGATGACGAAAACAGTTCGCCCCCGTATCGAACACGGTATCGCCCGGGATCTTGTAACGGAGATTTTCGGCCATCCATTCCATATCACCGATAACGACCGTCCTGTAGGTATTCCCGTCGCGGGAATCCTTCAGCGTTCCGTATTCGACATCCGGATTGAACATTTCTTCGAGAGGATAGTCATACGCCACCATCCTCCTCCAGCGGGGAGGCTCGCAAATGAATTCGCGTTCATAGTTTATTTCCAAAGAGTCATCCTGCATACGCCTTTCTCCTTCGCGTTCCGCAGTGCACTCGCCCCACAGCTTGATCGTAAAATAGACACTGCTGGAAGATTTCGTACCGCTGGAGGATTCGGCGCTGCTGGAAGATTCAGCCTTGTTCGAGCCGGAATACTTTTCTGAGCTGGAAAACTCTTCACTGCCCGAAGAATCCTTGCCGGAATCCCCCTTAGACGAACTGGAACTGCTTTGGGCAGAAGATTTCGTTTCGACTGCGATTTCCTCGATCCATTTAGAGCCATTGCACTCGTATTTCATGTTCTCGTCCTGGACATAATACGTCGTGCCGCGCAAGGATTCCTTGCACTTGGGCAACTCCTTTGCAGATTTAACATCATCGTGCGCGTATTCGGGCGATATCGTGTTCACTTCTTCGTCACAGGCTGCAAGCATCGGCAAGAGGAACAGTGGGAATAATTTCAAATGTATTTTCATGCTCATTCTTCTCCTGTACCTTCCTTGATGCAACGGACGGAATACCCCAACTCATCAAAACCATTTTCCCCATATCGAGAAAAATAAAGACTAGGCGATGGTTCGTCAATATAAATGTACGGGACAGGAACATAGTCGTAACAGCTAAACCCCTGCATTTCACATAATACGGTTCGCGTCAAAAAAGCCGCACGATTGCCGCCGGAAAAAACAGAGCCTCCTTCTCCGCGATAAGGATATCTAGAATACTCCCCTGCCGCCCTTATATTCATTCCGAAGTTATAGTCGGAATGTTTCAAGCTGTCCGGCAGAGATTCCCAATAAGCCGTATCGATGAGGCTTGCCCATATAGGCTCGTCCCCATTATGGGTAGCGACATAATACAACAGATTATACCAATCCCCCATCGTAGGGACAAGCCACCCTTCGGGGCAAATATCCTTAGAGTATCCTTCAGGAATCCCGACGGGATAATGGCATTCGTCCTTGATATACTTATTATCGGAATAGGGATGACACAGTTCCGCATTTTCCTTGAATCGCAGATTTTCCGCCATCCACCATTGGGTACCTATCTTTACAACCTTGTACTTGTCGCCATAGCGTTTGTCTACAATGGAATCAAAGGCGATTTCGGGAGCATCCTCCGGAACGTTTTCTATGCAGCGGATGAACGCTCGCTTTTCGTCATCCCCAGAATCATATTGTTCGAACCATCCTCCTATCGTAAGCGTCATATCGAACGTTATACCCTTTGCGTCTCGGAAATTCGAAGGACCACTCAGATCAACCCAGAAAACAGGCCACGCGTAAGGATATGCAACCGTAGTATCCTGGAAGTTTTCGCCCAAAATGCTGAACCCTAAAGCATTATTGCCCCTGTATTCCGATCGAGAGCCTTTATAATGCCACGATGCATCCCAAAGCGACTGGTAATCCCTAAGCCACACCGTAGAATCTCCCCCAGTCTCTATTTCCTTGACATACGCAAACAACCTGTTCCAATCATCGGTGTTCGGCACACTCCAGCCTTCGGGACAAACACTTCCCTTGAAGGGGAAAGGATGACTGTCAAACACATCTTCAACATCCAAGTACCATGAAACACCCTTCGCAGAATACGGATACATCGGGCCGTACTTGTCACAGAACTTTGTGGAATCCATATAGCAGCTGACGGAATCCCGAAGGTTTTCCGGGACATAGCGCAGGTTCTCCGCCATCCAGCGTCTGCCGTTGATGACGACCGTCTTGTACTTGGTTCCGTCACGCTCGTCTTTCAGAATGCCGCCGTCGGTATAACATTTGTCACAGGACCTGCCGTGACTAGAACCTTTTGATGAACTGGAAGCTGACGAACTAGACGTTGACGAACTGGAAGTTGATGAAGAGCTGTCCTTGCCTTGCTTCTTTGACGAACTGGACTTTTTCTTGGACGACGCCTTCGTCGCATCTTCCCACAAGCCGTCTTCGCAACGTAATTTCATAGAGAGGTCTTCTACAAAGACCTCGTCACCTTCGTAATTGTCATCGCAATCGGGAAGATCCGCTATTCCTGCAACTGATTCCGGAAGGTTTTCTTTTTCGAACGAAACGTCACTTCCGCAACCAACGACAAATAAAAATGAGAATAAGGCGAGAAACCAGGCCACATTTCCTCCTATGCAATTCGACCCAAATGTAGTTTATAAGTTGTCGACGCGACTCTTGGCTTACCGGTCTTTATATCCTTACCAGTCCTTCGCAGGTCTTGCCTGCCCGCGGATAGGTTTCCAGGGCTTGCGTTCGCCGTTCTGCTCGTCGAAATCCTTCAGGAGCTGCGCGGCTTCCTCAGGAGTCATCTCGCCCATTTGCGCAGGCTGTTCCTGGGGTTCCTCGCCCTGGCTGTCGCTAGAGCCTTCTTCGGGCTGCTGCGGCTCGGGCTGTGCGCCGCCTTCGCTGTCGGAGCTTTCGCCCTGGCTGCTGCTGGACTGGCCGCCACCCTGCTGGTCTTGATTCTGGTCACCTTCACTCGAAGAACTTTCTGAACCGCTGGAATTGCCATCGCCGTTCTGGTCCTGGTTCTGCTGGTCCTTATTTTGGTCCTGATTCTGATCTTGGTTCTGATCCTGATTCTGGTCCTGGTTGTTATCCTGGTTCTTGTCGTTCTTCTTGTTCTCGTTCTTCTGCTCGTCCTTGGCCTCTTTGATGCGGTCAAGGAGCATTTGCAACTTCTGGTCGTTCGGGTAGTATTGCAGGCCCTCGTTGCAGGTAATCTCGGCAGAGGGCAGGCGGTTTTCGATGTACTGGAAGGCGGCATCGCTGTAGTAGGCGCTCGCCGACTTCGGGGCGGCAAAGGCCGCGACTGCAAGGGCAATGACCATGAACATAATCTTTTTCATCAGATTACCTCCAGGTCGTTGTCGGTGTTGCTCGCGTCAATCTTCGCCTTGGGCTTGCGGCCCGCCTTGATTTCGATGACGTCGTCGATGCGCTGCACGTGGCCGCTGAGCTGGCCCGCGGTCTCGTCTTCGGCAATCAGGTTCTCGAGCATTTCCTTCGCCTCGGCGTACTTGCCGTCTTTGCAAAGCTGGAGTGCGCGCGCCAGGACTTCCTTCGCCTTGTCGCTCAGCGGAGGCTGCTTCTGGTCGTTATCCTGATTCTGGTCCTGATTCTGCTTTTGCTTGTCGAGCTCTTCCTTGAGCTTGCGCTGAACGATTTCCACGTTCTTCTTTGCATTCTCGAAATTATTGTCGAGGTCGATGGCCTTCTTGAGATAGGCGACCGATTCGCGCCACGCGGCAATACGTTCGCTGCCTTCGGCGGCCTTTTCACCGATGCGGAAATGCGTATTCGCGAGGTTATACGCCGCCTTTGCCGCCATCTTCTTGTCGGGCATGCGCACGGCGCTCTCGAGTTCTTTCTTGGCCTCTTCGTAATTGCCGAGCCTGTACTGGCACGTACCGATATTGTAGAACAGGAGCGGGTTCGCGGGTTCGGCCTCGCGGGCCTTCATGTATTTTTCAAGAGCACCGGCGTAGTCGCCGTTCTTGAACAGCTTATTGCCGTCGTTTATGGGGCGCGCCCACAGGCACGCCGACAGCAAACATACTAATAGTACAAATAGACGCATTTTCTAATCTCTGAACTGGATACGCACTCCATTCAATCCTTACATGGCTAGAATATACAAAACTGCCGTCCGGAAAAACACCCCGCTAACGGAGCTTCAGGTACGCATTCAGCCAGTCCGCATGGTCGCTGTTGTCGTCACCGTCCGGATCGGTCAAAAGCTCCAAATGCCGCCCTCCCCTTACGGGAATCGTGGTAAATACCGGATTGTCCCTGCCGCGAAGCGTGGGGCTTTCCCACACAATCACGCCGTCCAGTTTCACCGAGAAGCGTGCCTGGCCACGGTCGTAGACTTCGTCGTCGATGCCGGCACCCAAGTAAAGCGTATCGGCGTTTTCCGGAAGTTCGTAGGCAATCTGCGAAGGAGCATGCGTGCCGATACCGTTCTTGTACAGGCGATCGCCCGACGTTAGCAGGCGGCCATCGACAGACTCGTTGATACGGGGCATCTTGTATCCCTGATATTCCCGAACTACGGGCAGGGAGGTCAACAAAACGTTCTTGTCGTCCAGAGGAGGCTTTACGGGGCGATTCTGGTACAGCAAGTCACCGCATTCCACCAAAAGAATCACAAGCAGGGCAATATAGACCGAATAGAACGGCAACGTAACACGCGAAACGGCCGACACGGCCTTCGAGGAAACCTTCGGGAAGACGATAACGACAATCATCGCGACAAGGGCGATACAGCCAATGGACGAGGCGACCACCCAGGCGTAGTGCCCCTTGAACGTATTGATGAAGTTCACGTTCATCGAGGCGACAAGAGTGACAAGCAGGCAGAAAATCCCGCCGCGGCGGATGTCCCAGACGGCCCAGCAGAGGGCGGCCGGCACCGCATAGAGCAAGTAGCGTTCGTGCATACCCGGCAACACGACAAAGAACGCGACCGCGTTCAGCGTGCAGAGGGCGTATGCGGTACGGACACTACGGCAAAAGAGGCTCTTGACCAAGACCAGCAGCGAAACGGCAACAAAGAGTACCCTGCCAAGCACGCTCGGCTTGAGGAGGAATCCGAGACCGAAGTCCTTGACGCCCCATATGGGGACGTTGTCCGGAGTCGCGTTGCCCGCAAGGAGCATCCACAGGTTTGCCCCGTTGAATGTCGCGTAGGGATACTGGCTAGATGTTTGCACGTACGCATTCGTGAGCATGCGTACCAGGTTCCCGCTAATAGCGAACGGGAGCAGCACCACCACAGCGCCCAAAAGCGCAAACGGCAAGCCCTTCCAGGAGATGCGCCAATGACGGAGGAACAGGCCGCCAAACACGGGCAGGAACATGATCATCTGGAACTTGGTGAGCACCGACAGCACAAAGAACATCGAGGCGTACTTGATTTTGCCGGGGCGGCTGATGCAGTATATAGAAAGCATCGCGAGAAGGACCGGGAGCATGTCCACCTGTCCCCAAATAGGGCCGTTCAGCAAGATGGCCGGGTTCAGCGCGACAAAGCCTATCAACAAATGGCGGCGCCACTGCGGGCAACCGAACTTGCCCGTAAAGCGGCAAAGCCAGTCCACAAGGAACAAGTGCGAAAAATAAACGGGCCAAAGGCAGATGAACTTGAGCAGGAAAGTCTTGCCGACAGCTATCCCGAAAATCGTATGGACCTGCGCCACGACCCAAAGCCAAAAGACATAAAGCGGAGGATAGTTCCCCTTGAAGTTGCCAAAGCCGCCATCCATAAGCTGTTGCACCCAGCCCACCCAGAAGCTCTGGTCGCCATCATAGGAATTTCCAAAAGTCAGGAGAATATTCGCGAGGACGCAGAGCGATCCCCACAAAAGAAAAAACTTTGCGTCTTTCGCGTACTTGTACATTATCATACTAGAGACTCATCATCAAAACAGAAGAACAGACCACGAACACGGCGACCGCCAAAAGGCCGACCAATTTTAGTTTCACGGATGCGTTGTCACCCGACATGCCCTCGGCCACCCAAGGCAGGCAGCTCAGCAGTACGGGAACGATGTAGCGGAAATCGTTGCTGCACGAGAACGGGTACTTGAGACGAAGCATTATCATGGCGGCAAAGAAGAACAGCGCCTGCGCCGCAAGCAGCACGTTCACCTTGGTCCACTTGGATTTCCACAGACCGCGGAGGCCGAACCCGAGCAGTACGAGGAAGCTTGCGCTCACGAGGGATGCAAGCCAGTTGCCCGCCGTAGTCTGGAGCAACTTGAATTCGCCGAACAGGGACGTTTTCGCGAGGTAGTTCCAGAAGAACTGGCGGCCGAGTTCATCGTGCCACGGGTCCGTATAGGGCTGCGTCAAGAACGTGCGGATATCGAAGAACAGGAAGTTGCCCGGATCGTTGCGGATAAGCACGGTGTTGTCGTTGCCCCCCGCGTTGGCGACCACGTCGCCGCCGAGCACGCGCACGATTACGATTATCCCCACGACAGCGAGGAGACCTACGGACGCCCATTCCAGGCGAGAAAGCTTGCGCAGCAGACGCGGGACCGTATGGATAAGGACGGTGAGCCCGACGAGCCCAAACGCGATGGCGCCGGTAGACTTGGTCCAGTAGGCGGCAGCGGCGGCAATGACGGCCGTGAGCAGGAACTTGCCCATGCTTGTCTTGATGTAGCTGATGCAGCCCCACAACGCAATCACATGCATCGCGTAGAACAGGATGTCGTTACCGAGCCTGGGGGATGCCAAGATAAAGCTTGGCCACACGCTCCACAGAAGCGCCGCGATATACCGCGGGGTACCCCAGAGCGAATTCTTGATGCAGGCGATGCCGAACGCCAGCGCCACGAGCGATATCAAGAAGTCGAACCACTTTACTGCATCTTGCGGCGTGATGCCGAGCCACTCGGCGGCCGTCCAGACTCCAGCGCTCGCCACGTAGTACACCGGCGGATGGTAGCACGTCCAGCACTCGTTGGCCGCCGGGATATGATGGAAGTCGGCGATGAGGTGGATGTAGTGCACGTGTCCGCCCGTGTCGTGACCGCGCTCGTCAAAGAAGGTCGCCTGCGTATAGCCTACGCGTAGCAGCAATCCCAAGAAGAAAATCAGGATGAGGCGGCGGTCGATTTTGAAGCGTCCGCCCACCGAGAACAGCAACCCGCCGATGCACAAAAAGAACAGCACCGTAAAGAGACTCATCAAAACGCTTTCGCCACGGATTACGGCATTCGCGCCGCCAAGACCAGAGCCATTGCGGAGAGACATGTCGATGTGGAACTTCGACGCGCCCTTGCCAACGTGGCGTTCGATTTCGGTCTTGGAGAGAATGAATCCCTGGTTCCAGTTGCAGAATCCCGGGTAATCGCGGAAAGGCAAGTCAATCCCGTCCACCTGCAGGCGCGTGACGCAGTCGTCCGGATGAATATCCAGCTTGAAGTCGCCACCGATTCCGGAACCGACGTCCATCTCGACAGAAAACATTTCGCCGTCGTCCATCGAGAGGCTGACCGGCATCTTGGTCGCGGAATCCTGACCTTGCCTGTGCAGCACCACGTTCTCGATGCCCGGGCAGGCAAGCCAGTACAGCACGGCGGCAAGAACCGCTCCCAGCACCAGGACAAGTTCACGGAATTTCATCAGCCTTGCAAGCATTACTTTTTGCCTTCGTGGTATTCTTCTTCGCTGTTCACGTTCCAGAGAGCAGTCTTGTCGGTAGAATTCTCGCGGATGCACTTCACGACTTCCATGGCAGCAAGCATGCTGTGGTCCATGTTGTTGTACTTGTGCATGCCGTTACGGCCCATGAGGAACAGGTTCTCCACCGGGTCTACGTATTCGCGAATCTTGCCGAATTCGCCGTAGGTGCCGAAGTAGGCCGGGTACGCCTTCTTGATATGGAACACCACGGAGTCGCGCACGTCTTCGGGCCTTGCCACGTCAATCTTGTCGAGTTCGTCGATAGCGAACTGGATAAAGACCTTGTCGGGCATGCGCCACATGTCGTCGCCCTCGGTAGCGAAGTACTCGAGACCGATCCACACCTTCTCGGGGTCGGCCACCAGGTAGGGGCTCCAGTTGTTGAATATCTGGATGCGGCCGAGCTTCACATCGGATTCCTGCACGTAAATCCAGTTGTCGGCCACGAACTTGAGCTTGCTCTCGGGAGTGCCGGGCTTTGCCGGATTCTTGATGAGCAGCTTGTCGAGCAACAGGCCTACGGTGATGAAGTCGCGGTACACGAGACCATCGGCGACGCGCTTGACCTCGGCGGGCACAGGATTCTTCTCGTTGTCCATCGCGGCGACGAGTTCCTTCACCGGCATGGTGCTGAGGAAGTAATCGCACGGAATAGTTTCGTGCATAAAGACGCCCGTATTGTCCATGCTCTCGACGACGACGCTCTCGACGCGCTTGCCGCTCGCATCGCGGTTCACGCCCACGACCTTCGTGTACATGTTTATTTCGCCGCCCATTTCCTTCACTTTCTCGGCGACGGTTTCCCAGAGCTGGCCGGGGCCGAATTTCGGGTACAGGAACTGGCCGATGAGGCTCGTCTCGGTATCCTTCTGGCGGATGTCCGCACCGTTCGCGTTCGCATCGGCTTTTTTCTTGCCAGCAAAAATCTGCTTGAGCGCATGAATCACCGTCTTGGTGATAGACAATCCCTTGATGCGCTGTCCACCCCAGTCGGGGCTAATCTTGCTGCACGGCACGCCCCACACCTTCTCGGTGTAGTCGCGGAAGAACGTGCGGTAGAGTTCCACGCCAAAGCGGTTGATCATGAAATCTTCGAGGCTCTTCTCCTTGCGGGCGGGCAAGAGCTGCACCTTGAGGTAGCTCATGCCAATCTTGAACATGCGCCAGAGACCGAGATTGCGGATGGTGTCGCCGTTCAGGCTCACCGGATAGTCAAAAAGCTTGCGCAAGAAGAGGATGCGCGAGAGGCGGCTGCGGCAGAGCATCACGTAGTCCGTCTGCTCGGGATCGGGACCGCCTTCCGTAAGCGGAACGCTGCGCCCGATGGCGATGTCGTCCTTGCTGGCGGCACCCTGGAGCGGGAGAATTCCCTGCCACCAATCCATCACGGTATCGCTCTTGCTAAAGAAGCGGTGGCCGCCTATATCCATGCGGTTGCCCTTGTAGCGCGCGGTGCGGGAAATCCCGCCGACAACGTCTTCGGCTTCGTAAATAATCGGCTTCACGTCGGTCGTGCGCAACAGTTCCAGCGCCGCCGTCAATCCTGCAGGGCCTGCGCCCGCGATTACGGCAACCTTCTTGAATTCTTTTTCTGCAGCCATCTTATTTTTCTCTCTTCTTAAAAAGGATCAGCTTTCGCGCCCCAAAATTCCACATCAGCACGAGCACCGCGGCGACCATCTTCGACAGCATCTCGTTGAGACCGAGGCCATCGACCATCAGGTACATGAGCAACTGGTTTATACCGACACCCGCAATGCCCACCAGGGCAAAGAGCGTGAACTCGGTAAGTTTCCGTTTCTCGAGAATGCGCTTGCAGGCGGTAAACACCCACAAGATGCTCATGGCGTAATTGAGCACCAGGCCGGCCACCAGGCCAACGAGGTTCGCCAGCAGGTAATGCCAGCCGAAACCGTAAAGGCACAGCGCGAACAGCCCGAAATCGGCCACGAAGGCGACACCCCCCGTTACCATGTAACGGAGGAACTGCCCCATCAGCGACTTGCGGGGGAACCGGTTGCGCAATTTCAATATAACGCCGGTAAACATTCTCCTGTAAATGTAACAAAACTGGAAGAATCCAGTTTTATATTACACAACAAGATATTCCCCAAAATTATTATTCGTTGCAGGTGGTATCGCAATGCGATTCCATATCGGCATCAATTCTGCATGTTATACTACACGGGCTTTCACTAGAATCACCCGAACTATAACTGATGCAGTTTTCTCGATAGCGAACTGCTTCTTTCTCCAGATTTCCGTACAGAGTTTCTTCAGAAATATGGACCGCGCATGCAGCTTCTATCTTTTGGTTCTGCGAACAACCTTTCCCATCTTTATAATCCCTAAAAACTCCATTTTCACGTTCACATTCTGCACGGAAGTTCTCAAGATCTGAATCACAAGCCCCAGACCAATAGGAATTATTGAGCAACCTCAATACAATTTCCTCATCAAGATACACCAAGCTCGTCATCACAAAAGAGCCATCACTCCGCGAAGGAAGATAACGCACCCCAGACTCGCTTTCATAGATGCTTACGAAACAGCCATTCTCTTCATAAAAACGCTCCTGAGCTGTTGTAAAGTTATATGACGTCATTGATGAAGACGTGGACGGATTTATCGTACCAGCAGAATCCATATTTCGACCCTGGGAACCAGTCAAACCATTCAGCACGCTATCGCAAGCATTTCGCCACACGGCAACACTATCCATTGAGTCATCTCTGGCATAGTTATTCGGTTCCGTCGTAGCGCCACCGACATTTTCGGATTTTGCATCCGTACATGCAGTAAAGAAGGCGACGATTGCACATGCAAGAATCGATATCATTTTATTCATGGATTTCCTCCTTTAGTTTTGTCAGCGGAAAGAACTGTAAATTGAGACGATAAACCTGGTCTCCTTTTTTTACGCTTCTTGCGATATTCAAGATTTTTTTTCTGAACTTTTCAAGCTCCGCAACGATGCAATCAAATTCAGACTTTGTAACGGACAGCGTTACCCCCGTTATACTTCGCTTTGAAGCCGGAACCGCATCGATGGAATCCCTTGCAAAATTCGCCATCTGCCGATGCATGGTTCGAAAAGCCAACGGCATAATCTCAGAAGACGCGGATATTATCTTTGACGTTTGTTCATATTCGTATTCGCTATTTCTTTTGAGTATATCCGCCTGAACCATAAAATCCAAGGATTTTCGTACCTCTGTCGCACTTGTTTCCGGGCAGCACATCCGCGCAAGAGACAACGGCCTTGTACCAGGATACATCGGGGCGAGTTCACGCAATACAGGATTGAGCCACGACTCAAAATAGGCATAAGAATCACCGTCCAACATCCTGACACTGTATTCCCGCGACAACTCGCGAATACGCGCAAGAACCTGTTTCTTCTTATCCTCATTCGGGGTCTCAGCATATTCTACAAGCAAGGCAAAATATTCCTTCTCATAATTGACCAAGCCCATCGCATCGGCAACACGACCAACGCCCTTCTTGCTCAAGCGACTTTTCCCGTCGCATACAACCTTCATGTAATTGGGCGAGGAGAAACCGGCAAGCTTTGAAAATTCCCTCCACGAAAAAGCAGAAAGCCGCTTGCGCTCTTCATAGAAAGCAAGCATGTATTTGCGGTAGTCATAATATTCAAATACAGATTTCATCATAGATGAATATATATACGCCAAGCTACAAAAATGGCGTTTTCACAAATAAAAAGAGATTTTTTACAAAAAACTGAAATTTTCCACATCATATGCTACAACCCGTAGCATAACAAGACACGCTAAATCCAGAAAAAACTGCAATCGCTACATAAAGAATGCGGAAACGAGGCGGATCATGCTTTCGTGGTCCTTAATCGCCATCATTTCGCGTATGCTGTGCATGCTCAGGATGGGTTCGCCAATGTCGACGGTAGGAATCCCGAGCATCGCCGAGACGGTCGGGCCCACGGTAGAGCCGCAAGGCATGTCGTTTCGCGTCACGAACACCTGCAGCGGAACATTCGCACAGGCGCACAAATCGCGCAAGCGCGCAGAACCCATCACGTCGCTCGCATAACGTTTTTGTGAATTTGTCTTCAATACGATTCCGCCACCGAGAATAGGCGCATGGTTCGGCTCGTGCTTTTCGGGATTGTTCGGGTGAGTCGCATGCGCGACATCTATCGAGAGAGCGAAACTAGACGAGAGACGAGAGACGAGAGACGAGAGAGAGCCCCCCGCAAGCTCACCAATCGAGGCGATAGATTCCAGGACAGCCTTAAGGAAGTTGCCGCCGGCGCCCTCGCGCGTCTCGGAGCCCACTTCCTCGTTGTTGAAGAAGGCGGCGACCGCGATATCCTTCTCGGGCGCACCTGCAGAGACAATGGCTTCGGCAATGGCGTGGCAGCTGGTGAGGTTGTCAATCCTTCCTGAATAGACCCACTCGTTGTCCATGCCGCCAGCATTCGCGGGCTGAGCATCAAAGAACTGCACGTCGAAATCGAGCAACACCTCGCCCGGAGCAAGTTCTTGCTCCAATGCATCCCTGAAGTTCTGCAACCCGCAACCGGCAGCCTTCCACAACACTTCGAAATCGGTCTGCGGGTTCACCTTGAGCCCGTCCTGGTTCACGCCGCGGTTCAGGTGAACGGCAAGCTGGGGAATCCTGAAAAGCTTATTGCCGCGGAACGGCTTGGCCTCGATGCGGCCGTCCTTCTTGACAGCGAGAATACCGGCATACCCGAGATCACGGTCAAGCCAACTGGTGTAAAGCGGGCTCCCGTACACTTCGGTGTGGAGTTTCTGGACGCCAGCGGCGGTCTTGTCCGGATTGGGCGACACCTTAAGGGCGGGAAAGTCCACATGGGCGAGCGCCAACTTGAACCTCGACTCCGCACACAGCTTTTTCGGCATGCGGATTGCCACCAGGGCTGAGTCCCTTTCCACGAAAAAGGCTTCCCCGGCTCCCGTTTTCGCACAATCTTCCACTCCCAGGCGTTTGAATCCGGCACGGACCAGGGAATCGCGCAAACAGCCAACGGTATGGCAGGGTGTAACGGAATCATTCAAAAAAGCGAAAAAATCCATAATGGACCTCCAATATCCCTTAAATTAGAAAAGGAAAAGTTATTCAAAAAAGACGGCATCGCGATTATGTTTCCTTTTTTTTATATATATTTCGCAATATGAGGTTCAAGTCATTAAACAAGGTGAACTGGATGGAACTGTCGGGCCTACTGGTCGGCGTTTTCTTCACCTTGGCCGTAGTAATCTTTGCCTTGGTGTTCTACACCAAGCTGTTTACTAGTGGTATGATCGGCGTCGAGGAGTACAAGCTCCACAGTACGTTCGAAAAGGCCATGGGCCTCCGTCCTGGTACGCGCGTCCAGATTAGCGGCGTAGATGTGGGCCAGATTTCGGAGATGAAAATCCAGAGCGACGGCGTGTTCATGGAATTTACCATCCGCAAGGAATTCCAGAACTGGATTACCGACAGCGCCGAAGTCTTTGCCATCCGTGACCAGAACCTGATTTCGGCCCGTGTCATCAATATCGACGTGCGCCGCGGCAAGGGCCGCGTTCTGCAGGAGGGCGAATTCCTCCCGGCAGGCAAGGCGCAGGACATCGAAACCGTACTTGAAACTACCAACGAACTTTTGGGACGCGTCAACGAGCTCATCGACGCCGCCGACACCCTGGTCGGGATGGCCATGGATACCGGAACCACCATCGGCGCCCTCTTTGGCTCAAGACTCCTTTACGACAACTTGAACCGCCAGCTTAACCGCTTGGACGATATCACGCTGGCCGGCAAGAACACCCTTATCAAGACGAGCAGGTTGCTCGACACGCTTAGCGAGAACGTACCGCCGATGGTCAACAAGATTGACAACATGACCACGGACCTCTCCGGGATTGTCAACGACATCAAGCCCATTCCTGGCAAGGTGGACGACCTCATGGGTAGCGTAAGCGGACTCGTGAAATCCATGGACACGACCATGGGACGCGTAGACGGCATGGTAAGCAAGCTCGGACTCATGACATCGAACATTTCGGACTTCATGGAAACGACGGAAGGCACGTTGCAGAACGCGGATGACCTGATGGAAGGCATTTCCAACATCTGGATTGTCCGCAGGAACATGCCCAGCAAGGATTCCGTACCCTTCATGGTGGAGACGCTATGGTAAAACGACTGGCCATACTCGCACTGCTTGGCCTGTCGGCTGCGGCAAGCGCCTCGGAATCCGGGACGCTCGCCGCGCGCGCGCAACGTTCCATCAACGCAGGCAAGTTCGCCAAGGCATACAACCAGCTCGAGCGCGCGCTCCTTGCTAGCCGCAAGGAAGCCGACCTGCTCTCGGAAGGCCGCGTCTTGCTCGCCATGGCGCAAATCCGCACGCAGAGCCTGGACCTGGATTTTGCCGACTCGCTCATTTCCATTGTACGCCCCGAAGTCCTCGACAGGACTACGGCCGTCAACCTTACCCGCGCCCAGGCCGCTCTGGCCAACGCCCGCGGCAACTACGCCGACGCCGCCAAGCTGTGCAGCAAGGCCGACCCGGATACCGTCAAGAAGACGGATAACGGCACCATCGCCTCGTTCTATGCGGAATGCGCCATCAGCTATGCCGGCGCACGCAAGAGCGACGAAGCCCAGGAAGCCCTCAAGATGGTCGGGAAAAAGAGCAGCAAGAAGGGCGGGTTCTACGCCTTTACCGCAGCCCAGATTGCCGACCTGGAAGGCCACAGCGGCGAAGCCGATTCGCTGTACCGCGTAGCCGAGGCAAAATCTATCGAAGGGAACAAGCCGTACACGACGGCGACCATCCTCTACAAGCGCTCGCAGCTCAAGTCCACCAAGGCCGACGAGGCCGAAGACCTCAAGCTCCGCTGCAAGAACGCCTTCGAACTGATGGGGCTCCCGAACAACTCCAAGCGTTGCGCGGAATAGACTAGCCACTAGTCATTGGTCATTAATTATTAGTTGTTTGTCGCTAGCCGTTAGTCGCTAGTTTTTTGCTGTTGTATCAGCTACCGCTGCAGACGTGTCAGCAGCTGCCGCGACCGTATCGGCCGCGGGTTCTTCAACCTTCGGCGTTTCCACCTTCTTGAGTGCCAGCAGGTGGTGGAAGGCATACGGTGCCGGAATCTTGCCATCCGCAAACAAGTCAATCGTCTTCTTGACTTCGTTGTACTTGGTCGAGTCGGCACCCGTCGTTACGCCCACGCCCCTGTAACCGAGCACGCGAAACGTCTTGTTGTAAAAGCTGTTGCGGAACTTTTTGAAACGCGGCTGAATCACGTCGTTCAGCACCATCTCGAGAGCCGTTTCCGTCTGTTCCGCATCAAGTTCAAAGCTGCGGTACATCAGGCGGATATGTTCCGGGATGGTCGTATCCGGGCTGTCAAAATAGGGGCGCATCACGTCGGCGGCCGCATGCTTGTCCGGATATGGGCCCTTCGAAAGCCTAAGGGCGAACCCGACGGCAAGCCTCCATTCATCCGGGAAGTTCTTGAGCGCACGGCGCATCACCACGAAATCGGTGGTGTCGTGCGAATCCGTCGGGGTAATGCTACCGACAAAGTAATACGGGGTAAAGAATAGGCTGTCCAGTTCCGTGGAAAGATTCGCCACATGGCTCAGGTAGGCATATTCCTTACCCGTCAAGTAGCTTTCGCCCAGTTCCGTAAGGCCCTTGATCCAGAATAGTCCCGCGACCGTCGCGTCATTGCCCGCGGCAATGTACTTCACCGACGATGCCTTCGGCAAAAAGGACTCGTCGAAGTTAGTGCCGGGCAGCGGCTTCGCAAAATGGAACGCGGCCGCGATGACTGCTACGGCGAGAACTAAGGGAATCAAGAAACGCATGGGCGGGCATTCCTTCGATTACGTCTAGAAATTGCAAGCCTCAGCGAGACGTTCCAGCGCGTCGATGCAGTCGTTCGCGAAGTTCGCCGGCGTATTGTTGCGCTGCCAGGCGAAATTCAGGCCGCTACTGCTGTTGAGCACATGGAACTTGCGCTTGCCGCCGCCGTTCGCGATAGCCGTAAGCACCGTCTTTGCGTCACCGCCCTGGCCACCGGGAACGCCCGGAATGGAAACGCCAGGAATCAGGAACGGGATTTCGTGCTTCTTTGCCACCGTGTAGGCGGTAATCTGTTCGAGTTCTTCGGGATGCGTCGCTCCGACAACGGCACCAAGGTAACCGAGGGAGCCGTCCCATTCAAAAATCTTGTCGGCAACGGAGTAGAAGGCGTTTGCGATATCGCGCGGGTCGTCACTGCGGACAACGCTCATGTCCTGGAAGTCGTGGGCGCCCTTGTTGCTGGTACGGAGCAGCACGTAAGCACCGTTCTCGGAATTCTCGCGAATGAACGGGCCCACGGAATCGGAACCCATCCACGGACTCACCGTCACTGCGTCGGCCTTGTACACGTCGTAGGCGGCGGTAGCGTAGGCAGCGCTAGACTTGCCGATGTCACCGCGCTTGGCGTCGAGAATCACCGGGATGCCGGCACTGCGGTAAGCTTCGATGAGTTCCTGCAGCACGAGCATCGCCTGCACGCTCACGCATTCGTAGTAGGCGCTGTTCGGCTTTACCACGGCGGGAGTCACGTTACGCTTGAGAGCGCATTCCAGAATGTCGAGGTAGAAGCGTTTGATCTTTTCTTCGGCGCTGCCTTCGAGCGGGATGAGCTTAAGGACCGGGTCCATACCGAGGCACACCGGATTGCCGCACTTGGCGATCCGCTGCTCGAGACGTTCGTGGAAATTCGCCATTACTTCAGTTCCTCCTGGACCTGGGCGGCCTCGTAGCTGAGGATACCGTGGGCCACGGAAACGTTGAGCGATTCAAGTTCGCTGCTCATCGGAATCTTGACAGTTTCGTCGGCGAGCTCGATCAGGTACTGGTTGGTACCGGCGCCCTCGTTACCCACGAGGAAGGCCATCTTGCGAAGCTTGTGCTTCGGGATATCCTTGAGAGCCTGGCGGGCATGCAAGTCTGTAGCGATGATGGTATAGCCCTTGCTGCGCAGGAAGTTGATATGGTCAATCAAATCGATATCAAATTCGAAGGGAACGCGCAGGAACGTACCCGAGGAACCGCGGACCACCTTCGGGTTGAAGGGGCTCACCGTACCGCGGCCGAGCACCATGCCGTCGGAACCGAAGCCGAGGCTCGTGCGGAAAAGCGTACCCAGGTTGCCCGGATCTTGCACAGCGTCAACGAGCGTGAGCACGCTGCGGCTGGATTCGTACACGGGCTTGGTATTGGCGATGCGGCAGTACGCGATGATTCCCTGCGGGGTTACCGTCGAGGAAAGCTGCTTCATCTGTTCGGAAGAAAGCATGTGGAGCGTGATGTCCGCATCGTTGATTTTCTCAATAAGTTCCTCATTCTCGAAACCTTCGACAGCGTAGATGGCAATCACGATTTCGCGATGCTTGGAAACGAGTTCTTCCACAACGTGCACGCCTTCGCCAAGGAACTTGCCTTCGCGTTCGCGGCCCTTTTCGGTAGTGAGGGCCAGAAGCTTGCGGAACCAGGGCGGATTGGACACGGAGTCGGCGCTCTGTTCGGCCTGAACAGAGCGTGCTTCGAGCGTGGCCTCGTCGATATTCTCGTCAACGAGTTCGGCCTTCTGTTCGGGGCGCTGGCGGTAAACCGGCGCCTGCGCATCCCTGCCAAAACCGCGGGGTTCGCCGTCGCGGCGGCCGCGACCAAAGCGGCTCCCGCGCCCACCGAAGGGCTTGTCGCCAAAACGGCGCGGGCGGCGTTCCCGGTCGAACCGGGTTTCGCCTTCGCGACGGCTGCCGTCTTCGCGGAGTCCATGGACACCGCGGGGGCGATCGCCACGGAACGGGCGTTCGCCTGCGACTCCGTCTTCACGGGCATCGTCGCGACGGGGGCGACGTTCGTCTCTCTTTTCGCTCACTCCGAACTTGCGGTTCAAAGTCATTTTCACTGTGCGCTTCTGTTCTTCGCTCATAATTTTTCCATCAACTGTTTTGCAACGGATTCACCGTCGATTTTCAATAGTTTGTACAGGCCCGGAATATCGCCCTGCTCCACAAAATGGTCCGGAAGGCCAAAACGGAACATCTTCTTGTCCGTATAGCCCATGTCGGCCATCAATTCCATAACGGCGGAACCGTAGCCGCCGATACGGGTATTGTCTTCCAGTGTGACAATAACCTTGTGGCTGTCGAAGAGATGGCGGTAGCATTCCTCGTTCAGAGGCTTGATGATGCGCGCGTCCACGAGGGTCGGGTTGTAGCCGTTTTCCTTGAGGACCTTCGCCGTCTTCTTCAACTCGTTTGTCATAAATCCCGCTCCCAAAAGCAGGATGTCCTTGCCCTGCTCGATAACCTTCGGGCACTTCGCGTCGAAGGTGGCGGCAGGAGGGAGCAGCTCTTCGGCAAGAGCCGTTCCGCGGGGATAGCGGATAGCGACAGGGCCTTCCATATTGATGGAGGCAGTTATCATATCCCTAAGCTCGTTCTCGTCGCTGGGCGCCAAGATAGTCATTCCCGGCACCGTGCGCAAGAACGACAGGTCGAAGGCGCCATGGTGCGTCGGGCCATCCGACCCCACCAATCCGGCACGGTCCAGCACGAACACGACGTGCAAATTCTGTAAAGCCACATCGTGCATAATCTGGTCGTACGCGCGCTGCATGAACGACGAATAAATGGCGACTACGGGCACTATACCGTCACAGGCGAGCCCGGCCGCAAATGTTACCGCATGTTCCTCGGCAATACCCACGTCAATCACGCGGTCCGGGAGCTGTTTCGCGACAATATCCAAGCCACAGCCCGTAGGCATCGCGGCCGTAATACCGATAATCCTGTTGTCCTTCTTGGCGAGTTCAAGCAAAGTTTCGCCGAAAACGCTCGTAAGAGACGGGCACTTGCTGCCCGGCGCCAGCGGAAGCCCGCTTTCCGGGTCGAACGGTCCGCACCCGTGGAACTTGGTCGGGTTCTTCTCGGCGGCATCCAAGCCACGCCCCTTCTCGGTAAGCACGTGCACAATGCACGGACCGGGCTGCGACTTCACGCGCTCGAGAATCATGATAAGTTCGTTGATATCGTGACCGTCGATCGGTCCAAAATAACGGATGCCCAGGTCTTCGAAGAACGTACCCGGCTTCACGGCGTTCTTCGCCGCCGTCTCCACCTGCAAGAAGAGGTCGCGGAATCGGCTTCCCAAGACCCCAGGGAGGCGCTTCATCAGGCGGTCCAAATCGGAACGCATCTTGTTGTACATCGGGTCCGAAATCACGCGGTTCAGGTACTTGCTGAATCCGCCCACATTCGGGGCGATGCTCATCTTGTTGTCGTTCAAGATGATGGTCATGTTCTGCTTGGAGAGGCCCGCATTGTTGAGCGCCTCGTAAGCCATACCGCCGGTCATGGAGCCGTCACCGATAACGGCCACCACGTTGTTGTTGCGGCCCTGGTGGTTACGTGCAACGGCGAAACCGAGCGCCGCCGAAATAGAAGTCGTGGCATGCCCTGCGCCAAAGCAGTCGTATTCGCTCTCGTTCCTCTTGAGGAACCCGGAAATACCGCCCGGCTGGCGGAGCGTGCCGAACCGGTCGTAGCGGCCCGTCAATAGCTTGTGCACATAGGCCTGGTGGCCCACATCCCAGACAATCTTGTCTTCGGGAGCGTTAAACACGTAGTGGAGGGCCAAAGTCAGCTCGACGACACCCAAGCTAGAGGCCAGATGGCCCCCGTGCTTTGAAACCTGCCCGATAATCGTCTCGCGGACTTGCGAGGCCAGGCGGTTCAGTTCCTCGAGGGAACAGTGCTTGATGTCCTGAGGGGACTTTACGTCTTTAAGATCCATTACTTAACCCGGGTAATGATGAATGCCGCAATCGCGCGGAGAATCTGCGTATCGTACGGGAGGGCGTCCAGCGCACGGATGGACTCTTCGTAGAGTTCCTTGGCGCGTTCTCTGGACTTCTCGAGCCCGACGATAGACGGATAGGTGGCCTTGCCCTTCTCGATGTCGGAACCGGCGTCCTTGCCCAGTTCCTCGGTCGTAGAGACGATGTCCAGGATGTCGTCGACAATCTGGAACGCAAGACCGATAGACTTGCCGTAGTTACGGATGATTTCCATGTCACCTTCGCTCGCACCGGCGAGGAGGGCGCCCACCAGCAGGGAGGCCTCGATGAGGGCCGCCGTCTTGTGGTAATGGATATAGTCGACAATCTCGAGATTGACTTCCTTGCCTTCGCACTCGATGTCCGTCATCTCGCCGCCGATCATGCCGTAGGTACCCAACAGGCGCGCCAGGACCTCGATGGCCTTCGCGTTGCCGGCACGGCCCATCAGCTCGAACGCCTGGATGCAGAGCGCATCGCCCGCCATCACCGCAGTCGCCTCGCCAAACTTCTTGTGGCTGGTCGGCTTGCCGCGGCGGAAATCGTCGTTGTCGACGCACGGGAGGTCGTCGTGAATCAGGCTGAACGTGTGGAGCATCTCGAGGGCGCTAGTCGCAAGCCAAATCTTGTCGCCCTTGCCGCCGAACATGTCGAACGCGGCCTTCGCGAGCCCTGGGCGCAGGCGCTTGCCTCCGGCAAACATGGAGTAGCGCATGGCCTCGTGCAGTCGGCACGGGCGGTCCGTTACAGGGGGAAGATGTTCATCAAATTTTGCTTCCGCATCCTTGGCGACACGGGAGAGATATTCCTGAGCAGCAGCTGATAATTTTTCAATGGAGTCCATACACACCAAAGATACTTAATTCAGAGTGTCCTTGGAGGGCGAATCCGCTAGAAAAGCGCGCCGTAGAGCCGAATATCGTCCAGGAAGAATTCGGTTCCACCCCTCACGAACACGTGCATCTGGTGGACGTGATCCTTGATGGATTCCCACGAAGAAGCGCAGTTCGCAACATCCTGTGCGTTGAAGCACAAGTCGTTCGGTTTCATCACGAACTTGACCCATTTAGACGAGCTCATGTCCATCCATCCGCTCGCAGCCTTTTCGGCGGAGCCGAACATTTCGGAATAGGGATCCCACCTTTCAAAAGCCACGCGTACCTGGCCCTTACCCTTCGCCCAGAACGAGATAGAATCCAGTTCGGAGAAGTTCCACGACGAATCGGTAGCAAAGGTCGTTCCAACCAACGCCCACGCATTGTCGTCGGCAGCCAGCATGTACTTGCCGCGGAACACGCCGCCATGCACGGAATCCGTCGCATTGGAAGCCGTCACGCGCAGCGACGGATACGTTGCATCGGAGCTCTTGCCCGAAACAGTCTTGCCATCGTAGGTAATGGAAGAACCAATCTTGTCGGCACTGAAGTACCAGTCACCAAGCAAGGTATCGCCCTCAAAGTCGCTCAGGACCATGACCGGGGAATAGAATTCCGTGAGTCTCGGGTTCAGCAACACCTTCTCGGTCACATAAACGCTATCGAACGCCTGCTTCTCGAAATAGAGTTCAAGCGTATCCCCGGCAGGCAACAGCGGCAGCGAGAACTTGCCCGTACCATCCGTCTTGACGAGGACATCCAGGCCCTTCACGCCGACCCACGCATACTTCGCGAACGTATTGAGCGTAACCTTGCTCTGCATGTTGGACATGGGCGTGAGTTCCACGGTATCGAGCTTCGCGATATCGCTGGCCTTCATAATCTTGGAGAACCCGTATCCGGACTGGACAACCGTCAGGCGGACCTCGCCGGAATCGGGAGCCTCGAACGCGACCACACCGGCAGAATCCGCATAGTAGTCGGCGACAACGGCGGAATATTCCACAAGCGGCGTTGTGACGCGGAAGTCGACCGGGCGCATGGCCATCATGGCGAACTTGGCCGGTTTTCCTTCGACAACGGCGATAAAGCGGGACAGACCGTCATCTTTTTCGAGCAGGTCTACAAACTCGGTTTCGTAAGCGACCGGCTTCACGGCGACCGTGTTGAACGCCGAGTCGGCACCATTACGCACAAAGTAAACTTTCAGTGAGTCCGTGGAAGGCAGCTGCGGCAAGGAGAACTGCCCGGCGGAGTCGGACTTGACCATCACGTCCATGCCAAGCACGCCCACCCACACGAAGTCGGAACCTTCGGGGACTTCCACGGCACCGGCAACGGAACCCGTAGGTTCGAGGACAACCGTATCGAGCGAGCTCAAATCGCTGCTAGAAATAACCTTGGAGAACGCGGCGCCACCATGGACAACCGTCAAGCGGTACTTGCCGTCGGATTCGCATTCGAGCGTAAAGCTACCGGTCTGGTCCGCATAGGCGTCGGGCTGGACAATCGCATTTTCGGGAACGAATTCATCGACCGTGAAGTTGACCTTGCGCAAGGCAACACCGGCATACGAGGCCGGACTACCGTTGACCATCGCGACAATGCCGTTAGTCGTTTCGCTACCCGGACCGCCAGCAGTCTCGCTGGTCACGTTCGAGCAGGAACATAAAAACACGGCCCACAGGAGGAGCGCTAGCTTTTTCATTTTGCGCCTCCCTGCAATTTTTTCGCAAAGCCGATAGGGAACAGCTGCACGTTCAGCTGGAACACGGTATCGTCACCGGTACCTTCCTGGGACATGCGCAAAAGTTCGCTACGGAATTCCTTGATCTTCTCGCGAATCAAGGCGATGTCGTCCATGTTGAACGTCATGGTCACCGTGCTGATATCGCGGAGGGGCGGGGCATGCCTTTCCAGGGATTCACCCGCCAGGCGGACGGTTTCTTTCTGGAAAGTACGAACAGCCTCGGAACGCCAGTTTCCGCCGGTGCTCACGAAGGTATCGTTAACCTTCCAAAATCCATCCCTATCCCTCGAGATCATGTTTAAATCATACAAAAGTTTGACCGCACTTTTTGCCTCTTCAACAGAAATTGCAGGCGTACAGCTCTCCGCAAGGCCCTCATAGTCGTCTTTGAACTTGCAAATGCCGATAATGGAGCGAATTGCGTTGCAGTACCAGTGGCGGTAGAACTCCAATTCCTTCTTCGCGAGACGCTTGAGGGGGATGCCCTTGAGCATCTGCATCTTCTCGTAATGGTTCAACGCCTCGGCGTCGGTCTTGGCGCGGCCAAAGTACACGAGTTCGGTCCAGTAGGCGGTCTCTTTCTCGCTCAGTTCGAAGAACTCGGCCATGGGCTGCACGAGCGAAAGAGTGAGGTGAATCTTACCTTGGGAAACACGCAGCAGGTTGCCCGGGTCGGCACCGAGCTTCATCGCCATATAGCGCCACGAAATGACGGACTTGCGCTTCTTGAAGTCATCGAACGCATCCCTAAGCCATTCCCTGTAATCGGTATATTCGAATATCGGTTCCACGGTAAAATTCCTCTATAATCAACAGATAACGATTCCCATCTCCTTATCCTCTATAAAGATAGAACCTTACAGACCGAAATGGTTATCTTTTATTTACTGTCCGTTGTGGAAATTTACAACGACTTTTTCGCCCTTACCGCAGGTGGCAGTCCAGTGCGATTCCGGCTTTCCGGAAACGGCCTTGTCTGTCACAAATCCTTCAAAAACGAGCTTTTCGCCCTCTTTTCCGTAAATAACCAGGTATTCCAGTTCCTCGACCTTGGACTTGACGACCAGGGGTTCGCGCATGAGCGTCGCGGTGATTTGAATCACACAGGAGTCCTTGGACGAGTCCGCTTCGGCCTCCGGGGTGTCGGCCTTCCACTTGAGCACGAGCGGACGGAAGTCCAGCTCCACCGGTTCGGGCTGCTGCCCTTCTTCTACAGGAGGCTTGTTCGCGCACGACACGAGCGCCATGCAGAACATAGCCAAACAAAAAAACTTCGATAAAAAGCCCATATTTAACGGCGCTTGAACATGGCGCTAACCACACGGTTGCGCCCGCCTTCCTTGGCGGAGTAGAGGGCCTTGTCGGCACGTTCGAACAGCTTTTTCGGGTCTTCGCCAGGAATCATCTCGGCAATACCGAAGGAGCAGGTCACCTGCTGCTGCTTGATGAGGGTCGCACCCTCGATAGCCACGCGGAGTTTCTCGGCAAGGAACTGGGCGTTCTGTATGGGAGTGTCGCTACAGAGTATTACAAACTCCTCGCCACCCCAACGCACCAGGGCATCCGTATTGCGGATCTTGTCGCGGATAAGGCGGGTCAGGTTCACCAGCACCTCGTCGCCGACGCTGTGGCCGTACGTGTCGTTCACGTCCTTGAAATGGTCGATATCGAGCATCACGAACGAGACCGGGCAGCCGTTCTTGCTCAGGTTTTCCTGTTCACGCAACAGAATGCTGCTGAAGCCCGCTCGGTTGAGGCAGCCCGTGAGCGGGTCCTCCTTGCTGGACTTCTCGTATTCGCTCTTCTCGATCTGCAAGGCGGCGAGGTTCTTCTCGAGTTCTTCCTGCTTGCGCTTGTTGGCCACGCGTTCGCGGCTGTAGTCGAAGAAGCGGATAATCAGGATGATGAAGAACGTGACGAACCAGATGACCACGAGGATCGTGACCAGGTCCACCTTGGCGATCTTCTTACCCTTGAAGCAGAGGCCGCGGATTTCGAGCGTACCGTAACCGAGCGGAGCATTGGTGCCCGTCTGGATTTCGATAAGCGGGATGTTCGAGAGGTCGACGCGTGCCTTGTGCACGTTGATTTCGTTCTGGGCGACCCACCAGGAAGCCACGCGGAATTCCTGCGGCACGAACACGGCCGGGTAAGTCTCTTCGAGCGGGAAGAACTCGACTTCGTTGAACTTGAGCGAGGTCTCGTCGTCCTGGCGGTAGAAGGCGGAATCGTAGCCGCGCATGTAGAGGCGGACCGTACCTTCGCCACGGGGCTTGACCCACACGAAAATGCTGTCGTAATGCGAGAGGTCCTTACCGCGGGTCTTGCCGTCACCCAGGAAAATCTTGACGCCCGCATACGGGTATGCGTAGCCTTCCCTCAGTTCGTAGTCGACAATGATGGAGGAATCGGTACGTTCCAGCGCAATGGCCGAGGTACCGCCATCGGCGGAGTCGGATTCAGCAATCACATAGGGATAGTCGGACAGGTTCAGGAACTCGATATCGTCCAAGCCGTTCTGATACGCAAATAGGGCTATAACCGTCGCCGCAAGCAACACGAAGATCAGGATGTTCATCCTGAACAGCGCATATATTTTTTGCATAATCTGAGACATGTTAGTTCCTACACTATCCTCTTATTTTCTCCTAAATATATAAAAAAGGTGGACTTATCGTCCTAGCCACCCCCCAAGACGGCCTATAATGGGCCGAATCGTATTGGCCATTTCCTGGTGGGCACGCACGTCAGGGTGCCCCAAAAGGCCCACATTCTCGGTCAGGAGGGCCTTGAATTCCAAATCCTTGTGTCCGGAGGCCACTTGTTCGTCATAAATTTCCTGTACCGTGGGGGTCAGGTCGTCGTTCGGCCAGACCTTGGTCGAAAGGAGCAGGAACTTCACCCCGGGATGGGCGGCGCGCAGTTTATCCAAAAAGCGGGCGTAGGCGACCTTGAAGATCCGCTTATCCGCGTAGGGAGGGTCGCCCTGGAAGTCGTTGATCCCCATGAACAGGACTATCACCTGCGGATGGAATTTGTTCAAATCCCACGGAGCAGGGAACGAATCCGTCGCGGCGATTCCCGGGACGGCGTAGTCGTACAGCTTGGCGAGCGTCCAGCCCGGGGCGATATTCGCGTAATTGCGCACCAGCCCGCGGCCGCTCACGGCGTTTACCTGGAAGTCGGCCTTGAAATTGTCCGCAAGGATAAAGGCGTAGCTCTTGGAAGCGTCCGTCTTCTCGAACTCCAGCTCGGCGGGGTCCGTGTTCGTGCCTTCGTTGCCAAAACCCACCGTGAAGGAGTCCCCGATAAACTCAATGCGGCGGTTCGACGGGGCGGGCTTGGGGCCGAACTTGCCCGAGTTGCCGAGGGAGATGTCGTGTACGCACACCTCGCCCGGGTTGCTTTCGCTAATCTTGACAAGCCTGTACGTATGAATTTTGCCATCGCCCACGGCTCCGAGTTTCTTGGTCGCACGTCCGTTGGTTTCGAACAAAGTCACAGACTTGCCGTCGACGTCAAAGCGCCAACGGGAATAGCCTTCCAAGTCGAACGTCACCGACTTGGTATCGGCATTGAACTTGACAAGGGCGCCAGGAGCACTGGCACAAGACCCGCTAGCCCTGTGGTCCCATCTGCCCAAGAAACTTACGCTTTCCATAACCGACGGTTTCATAGCCTCCCCAGCAACAGAACTGGCCGCTAAAGCGAGCACAGACAAAAAAAGCACATCCATTTTCATGCTTCACAATATATATATTCTGCACCATGCGGACCTGGAAAAACAAAGCTTTTTTGGTACTTGCGCTGTACGGACTCGCCGTCGGAGTGTCCGTCTATGCAGCCGATCCGCCTAAAAAGGACGTGCCCCAAAAAGATCCGCGCAAAGCCGAGGCTCCCGAACCGGGGTCGCCGGGCGATACGCTCACCCCGGTAGACGCCCGCATGGCCTACCTGGTGTACAAGCTGCTCGACAAAGACGGCAAAATCATTGGCGCCGACCTCAAGCGCGGGGCCAAATCGTTCTACCAGAACTGCAGGCCGTGCCACGGCGAAGACGGGATGCGCCTCAACTTCAATCCGGGCGGAAGCCCCGAGTTTATTGGCATCCGCGCCCGCAAGGACTTGCCCACGTTCTGGTACCAGATGAATTTCGGCGACGAAGACCGCAAGATGGAAGCATACATCGACGAGATTCCCGTCGACGAGATGCGCGACATCGCAGCGTTCGCGCAAACACTCCCCTAGCGACTAGAGGCTCTTCTTGTGGAGCAGCTTGACTTCTTGGATGAAGTTGAGCGAAAGCGGGTACGTAGTCTCGGTACCGAATTCCTGAATCTCGATGTTGAACGGAGACTTGCTCAACCGGAGGGAATGGACGAAGAACGTAATCTCCCTCTCCTTCTCAGCGCGCTTGGTCGGGTCCTTGACCTGCGCAGAGATTAACGTACCGGTCGTCTTCACGTAGCGCAGCACCTTCACCAAGTCGAACGTATCAAGCTTCTGGTACATGCAGCCGTACTTGGTCGCGTTGAGCGTCTTCTGGATGGAGGACTCGTCCACCTCTTCCTTGAGGTCGTAGTCCACCGCGCCGGCATTGAGCCAGCCGATGCAGAATTCCTTGCGCCATTCGTCGACCGGGGCCGGTTCGCGGTTCTCGGACGATTCCGACACGTACGGATTGTAGCCGAAGCTTTCCAATATGTCAAAGGCCCTCTTCTCGCCATCCGGCTTGAGGATGAACCCGTAATTCGGGATGTATTCCTCGGCGCATTCCATGAACTGGGCGAACTTGGAGAGTTCGTCCGAAATCTTGCTGTCGTCGATTTTCAACAAGCGAACCGTGCGTACACGGGCGCCGTAGAAAGTGGCGTTCCATTCTTCCAGGGTCGCAGACACGTTCGCCGGCGGATTGATCCAGGAACGGAAATGCTCTATCTCGGATTCCGGGAAACCGCTCTTGAGACCGGCGAGGTACGTCTCCTTGCTCAGGTTGAAGCAGAGGAACGTGTCGTCGCTGCGGATGCTCGCGAGGCACGCGAGAACGAACAGCACCCTCGGTGAGGTTCCCGTCGAGGCAATGAGGTCGAAGTTCGGGAGGGCGGACACGTTGGATTCCGCCTGCGGGATAACGCCCGTCTCGAGCCAAACACGGCCCATGTCGGAAAGGACGACAGAGCCGACCTTTTCCACCTTCTTCTCGCCCACCATCTGGAATTCCACGAGTCCCAGGAGCCAGAGTTCACGGAGCGGACGGGGCAGGTATTCCCAGGAGAGCTGCTTGTTGCGTTCGAGGATGCGGTACGACGGGTCCATCACCCAGAAAAGGAACGCCGCCTCGGAAACGCCCAGGCCCGACTGGAGCATCTGCAGCAAATGCTTGCAGTGTTCCGTATCGCCATGGAAGCGCACCTTGATCCACCAGTTCAACACGTCTTGGTGCAGGCGGAAGCCGTTCTTGCGCAAGAAATCGAGGGCCTTTTCCGAAGGATAGAGGATGGAATCTTCCTGTTCGAGCCAGCCGTTCTGCGTCAAGAAGCTGAAGATGAGGACGACCTCGTTCTCCGTAGCCTTGTCGCAAACGTTCTTTGCCGAAGACAAAGCCTCGGTGCAAAGCTGGCGGCTGCGGCGATGGAGCGTACCGTTGGTGTTAATCCTTATTTCGCCCTTCTTGGCCAAGGCAAGGACCATGCACACATGGAAATCCAGGCGGTTGCCGTATCCGGCCGAAGGCCTGGACAAGTCCACCGATTCCTCGGGAGGAATCTCGAAACAGTTCACGAAGTTGCTGAAGCCCAGGTACACGGCCGTACCCGAAACGTACGAACGCCACAGCACGTACTCGCGGCACATCGAAAGCAAAAAAGTCTGGAGGTCGTTGCTCTTGCTCACGGGCACCGTGAGACGGAGCTCGTTGAACGAAAGTCCACGGCCACCGCTATGGTAAACCAGATTCAGGCAGCGGCGCTGCCACGGTTCCATCTTGGAAAAAATCGAACGTACACGATCGCTATCGCTAAAATATTCCTGAACTTCCGCCTGTATGAGGGCATTGTTCAAAAGGCCTTTTTTCCCGTAAGCATGGGCATGCACATCGCGAAGCATAGACTTCGACATGCCCTCAAAAAATTCGCGCAAAGCTAACATCCGATATCCTCAATTAGGAGCGCAAATTTAACAATTTTTTTTGTCGGTGTCTACTTGACGAACTCCAAGATGTCGGAAACGGAATTTGCCTGGCTGTGCTTGAAATTCCAGATACGCGCAAACGTCTTGCCGTACGTTTCCTTAACGATGCGATTGTCGAGAATCAGCACCTTTCCGGAATCTTCTTCGCTACGCAGCAAACGTCCAAGTCCTTGACGCATTTCCATATACGCCTCGGGCACAAAATATTCCTTGAACGTATTTTCGCCACGCGTCTTCATCTCGGCAGAAATTCCTGCCACCAGCGGGTCGGAAGGATTCGGGAACGGAAGTTTCGCAATCACCAAGAGCTTAAGCGCATCGCCCGGGAAGTCTACACCTTCCCACAGGCTCTGGCAGCCAAGCAGGCAGGCGCCACGCGACGAACGGAAAATCGACACGAGGCCGTCTACGGTGCCGTCGATGTACTGGCAAAGCAGCAGCTTGTTCTTTTCGGCAAAAGCCGGTGCAAGCACGGACTGTGCCTTCATCATCTGCGCGATGTTGGTGAACAGCACAAGCGTATTCTCTTCCACGTTCGGGAGCACGTTGACCAGGCACTCGTTCAGCGCGTCGGCGTATGTGGGGTCCGACGGCTTGGGCAGATAGCGAGTCACCATGATCTTGCGGCGGGATTCCTGCGGGACCTGTTCCGCAAACACGCGCATGAACGGGCGCTTGCCTCCGGTGAGCGAACCCATGCCCATGCGCTTGGCAAAATAGCCGAGGTCGCCCTGCACGGCAAGCGTCGCCGACGTGAACGTCGCGGACTTGATCCAGGGATAGAACTTGGTCCTCCACACGCTGCCGCTATGGAGCGGATAGGCGTGCATCTTGAGCGTATGCGGGTTAAACGGTTCTTCCAGGTAGAACACCCAGTCGCTGCGACCGGCCTTGACCAGGAATTCGAAGTCCTGGATAAAGCGGACGAGTTCATCCACGCAACCGCAGGCGTCCTTCACGAGGCCGCGGCAAGATTCTTCGCCAGCGAGAGCGGCAAAGAGGGCGTCGGCATGTTCCTTCATATTGGCGAACTGGTCGAGGACTCCCTTCGGGTCCGTATCGTATTCGGCCAAGATTCCCTTAGCGTAAACAAGGCTTCCCTTGCCGCCCTTGTTCTTCTGAATCTTCTTGCCCATCTTCATGAAGAAGCGGTGAAGCGCCTTCTCGGTCTCGGCAATGTCGAGAATGAGCTGCTCGCATGCTTGACGATGCTCAGAGCCTTCCGGCAGACGGGATTCCAGCTCGGCGATAAGGCCGTCGCGCTTGCCACGGCTCGGCACGAGCGTCTTGGCCACGTTGCGGAAGCTGAAGAAGGAGATGGAACGTCCGAACGCCTGGTTGCTGCATTCGGGCAGGCGGTGCGCTTCGTCGAACACGATGTGTTCATACGTGGGGAGCAACGCGAAATCGAGCGAAAGGTCGGCGAGGAACAGCGAATGGTTGACAAGCACCATGTTCGCCGCCATGGCCCGGCGCTTGGCGCACAGGGCGGGGCACTTCTTAAAGTGCGGGCAGTTCTCGCCCTGGCAAGAGGCGGCAGAGCTTGCCACCTTGGTCCACAAAACATGGTTGCGGGTATGGTTGAACGCACGGCATTCATTCACGTCGCCCGTCTCGGTATTCACGATCCACGGGATAAGCGTCATGAACGAATCGATTTCTTCGGGCAGCAGCAGGTTGGCGCTGGACTGCAGAACCTCTTCGAATTTGCGGAGGCAAATGTAGTTGTCGCGGCCCTTGAGGAGCGCCGGCTTCAAGAAACCGTTGAACACGCTCACGAGCTGCGGGATATCGTGGTTCCAGAGCTGTTCCTGCAGGGCACGCGTAGCCGTACTGATAACAACGCGTTCGCCGGAGGCCGCCTTGTTGGCTGCCGACACGAGGTAGGCGAGAGTCTTGCCGGAGCCCGTCGGGGCTTCCATAACACAAAGGCCACCCTTGTGCATGTTGCGTTCCACCGCCGTAGCGAATTCCGTCTGGGTCTCGCGCGGCTTGAAGCCTTCCATGCCCAGCGACAAAAAGCCGTTCTCCTTGAAGAACTCGCTCACGCGCGGCACGGCCATGCACGGAAGCTTTCCGGAGCTCTGTTCCACTTCGGGCAACTTGTAGGCAGGGGGAGCAAGCTTAGTTTTTTCGTCGACCGTACCGAACAGCTTTTCCATGTCGGAACCCGCAGACACGCGGATAATCGCCTCCATGAGCCACGGATCCATCTGCGAAATTTTCTCGTAGGCCATCACAAACAGGCGGCCGCAGGCGTCGGCGTCGGGGAGCGCGCGGTGGGCGCGGCTACGTTCGATACCGAGAGCCTGGACAAGCGTATCCAGGCGATGGTTCGGCATGTCCTGGTAGGCAATACGCGAAAGGGTCAGCGAATCCCAGAACACGTGGTCGTCGTAGGGGACGCCCACCTTGGCCAGCGTGCGCTTGAGGAACTTGGAATCAAAGGTGGCATTGTGCGCGACCAGCGGCAAGTCACCGACAAAGGAGCAAATCTTGCCTGCCACCGAAGCAAAGTCCTCGCTATTTTCCAGCTCGGCCTTGCTGATGCCCGTAAGCGATTCAATAAACGGACGTAGAACGGCCTCGGTCGGCTTCACCAGGAAATCGACAGATTCCGTCGGCTTGGAATCCACAAAACGGACAAGGGCCACCTCGATGATTTCGTCCTTTTCGAAATCAAGCCCCGTCGTTTCCAAGTCTACTGCAACAAAATCAGGCAGTTTCAGCATACAATCCTCCTCATTCCTATTTTAGCGCTGGTAAATTCGGCACCAGCTTTTCAAGTTCATTCACTCCGTTCGCGATCTTTACGGTGTCGTTCGGGGATCGCCATGCGGAACCGTAACGGAACGGTTCTAGGCCGCCCGCATCGGGTTCTCGTCGTCCCTTCTCGGGGTAATAGTAATCGACAAAGTAATTACCTTCCACCAAATCGTCAAACGCAAAGCTCCCGTCACTCCCACAGGGCGCATAGAAATACGATGTACGGTCAACCGGCTTCAAGCGCACGTAAGCTCCCTGGTGCGCACCGGGAATCTTGCCCTTCAGGCTAGCCAACTTGAGCTTGGGCACCGTCTCGAACTGCAACAGCTGCTTGTACTTTTCCTCGATGACCGTGTCGCGGACCCCGTTGGAGTCGGCACGGGCAAGCGTCGTGTCCATGTAGCCCATGAGGACTTTCACCTTCGCGTCGGTGGGCCACGGGGATGCGTTCTGCACCACAAAGCGAATGGGGTCCGTCTGCATTACCGTCACCTTCGACGTATCCTTGTTTATCACTACGTAGAAGGACTGCTTCAGGGAATCCTTGAGGGGTTTGTTGTAGGCGATGAATACGGTATCCGTCGGGAAAGCCGTAGACGTGCGGGAATTGATGGTCGTCTTCGCGACAGCCGGGTCAAGCGTATCGGCCTTCTTTTCGGTCCATTCCCACTCCACTTCGTTGCGGAGCGTATCGAGCGTACGGAAAAGCGAATCCTTTGCCGATTTACAGGCAAACTTGTACAAAGTTTCCTTCTTGGGCGCCGGACTAAAATAGAACTGCGGCCTGTTGGAACTTGCCCCGAGGTACACATACTTCGGGAACAGCATTTTGCCTTCGGGCGATTTAAGGCTACAGTTGGACGTATCCGCGAATGCGGAATCGAAGTACACCGGCCTCGTGAACACGGCTTCCACTACGTTCGCGTAGGGCTGATTGACCGATTCCAGTTCCAGGTGACTCGTGTCGTGGTCGGCCAACGGAATCCATATCGTATCCTTCGTTGTCGAATCAAGCACCAGGTCTTGCGTCCATACGCCGGCCAGTTCCACCGCGGGTTCCAGGCGCTGGTTGCCGTTCGCATCGACAAAGCCTATAACGCGGTAACGGCCCGGCTTGAGACCCGTGAGCTTGAAATTGCCAACACTGTCGGCGCGGGTAATAAAGAGGGGCGGTTCCTTGGCAAGCATCGGGAGCGTATCCAGCTTGTGCGTCGTCGAATCGCGGTACTTTTCCAGATACTTCCTGCCTTCACGTTCGGGCCCCATCAGGAATAGTCCCACGCTCGGGAACAGCGACTTGCGAATCAGCGTATCGTTGACAAGAATGCGCCCGGCGATAGTCAGGGAGTCAATCTCTGAGCCCGTCGAGAAAACGACCGTGAAGGGAGTCGCAAGCGCATTGCCGTGCAAGTCCTTGATACCGCCCGCAAACGTGATGGTATACGTGGTATTTTCGTCAAGCACCGCACGCGACGTGAGTTCCAACGTCCTTCCGCTCACCTCGAACTTCATCTTCTTCTCGATGGGGGGCGAAATCGAAACGGCGCTGCGCGGGATGCTCGCATTGATCCATTCGTCGAATTCCAGCTTCACGTACAGTTCGTTCGGGTGGTTCGTGGTCATGGGCGCCGGGTACACCGCCGCCACGCGCGGGGGCAATTTATCTTCGGGGCCACCGCCAGGGGCTACCTGGGTCGCACACGCGAAAAGCCCCGCACACAGAAGGAGCAGGCCCAAAGCGACAGCATATGCACGAACACGTAACTTCATCAATCAATCAGGTGGATAATCTTGCCAATGCGAGTCCAGCGGATGCTGAAGGGAATACGCCACCAGGTGAACGGATTGCCAAGAGCAAACTTCTGGTCTTCGTTTTCAAACGAGAAATAAATCACAAACGCCTTCGCACGGATATTGCGGAGCGTCACGGTACCCCAGTAACGGCTATCGGCCGAGTTGTCGCGGTTGTCGCCCATCATAAAGAACTGCGGCGATTTCACCACGTAGTAATCCATCGGCTTGCCGTCGAGCATAAGCTTCCTGCGGATTTCAAACTTCGGGGGCATTTCCTGACCGGCAGCAGAATCTACCGCAACGGTATCGGCCACGGCGGCGCTATCCGTAGCAGCACTGTCCGCCACCATCTCGCGAGATTCCGCATTCAGGCGCGCCACGTTGCCTTCCAAATCCTGCAACAGCGAAGCCTCGAAACTCACGTAGCTCACCTTGCGAGTAAGGCCGCCCTTTTCGTGCGGGTCGAAAATCGGCAAGAAACCGATGGACGAGAGTTGCTTGAAATACCCGAAGTTCATGGCGCCAGAGACAGTATCGCCCTGCTTGAGCGGGGACTGGATAACCATGCGGTTTCGCGTAAAGAGCGCGTTGAGGGCCATGCCGCGGTCATTCTCGACCGGCATGCGGAAATCTTCAAAATCGTAGCCATTGTCTTCGCGGCCGTCACGCAAGAGGTCGAGAGCGAGTTCCACATGGGAATCCGGATTCTCCTGCGCCACGATGGAGCGCAGCCACCACAGGCGCGACAGCGGAAGCGAATCCACATACAGCGTATCGCCCACGGAAGGAATCACGAACGTCTCGAGTTCGTCGCGCGGCGAAAGCGTACGCACGGAGGCCGTCCACTTGCCGAGTCCCGGAATCGTATCGAGACGCTCGCCGTTGCGGAAAAGCTTGCCGCCGTGAACCGCGATGGTATCACCGCTCACCGCGACGCAGCGCTTGATGTAATCCTTCGGGCCGTCCGGATAATGCACCAAGTGCGGCTGGCCGTCTTCGGGTTCGTGGTCCCAATAGACGTTGCCGAACATCAGCGCGTTAAAGAGGTGCGTATAGCGCTGGGGGTTGTTGTCCGGATATTCGGGTTCACCGGGGTAGCGGAAAATCACCACGTCGCCGGGTACCGGGTAAGCATAGCCCGGAAACTTCTGGTTAGTAAACGGAATCGGGGAACCGTACGTAAACTTGAGACCCAGCAAAAAATCGCCCGTCAGCAGGGAATCTTCCATGGAGCCGCTAGGAATCTGGAACGCCTGGATAACGTACTGGATTACGACAAGGGCAAGGACAATGGGGACAATGATTTCCCGCGCCAGGGACTTAAGAAAACTCTTAACAGAAAACTTTTTCGAGGGCTGTTCCATAAAAAACCTGTACTAGAGATTGCGGACCGTCTTCACGAAGTTACGGCTTACCAGCAGTTGCGTGCGGCTCTTGTCGCGGAGCACCACGACAAGGCGGCTCATGTCGGACTTGCGGATTTCGGCGATGTAGTCGATAGCCACGAGGTGGGCGCGGTGGATGCGCACGAACTGCGCCGGGTCCAGCTTTTTCTCGAGATCCACCAGCGGGGTGTCAATGACGTACTGGCCGTTGGCCGTATAGAGGGTCGTATACTTCTCTTCGCTGTGGAAACGAATAATCTCGTCGACGTTCACCAGCAAGATTCGGTCGCCGATTTTCACCTGGACGCGCTGCAGGTAAGAACCGCGCGCATTGACCATCTCGCGGAAACGTTCCCACGAGAAGTCCTCGGGAATCTGCTGCTGCGCCGAGAAGCTCGAAAGGTTGCGGCGAAGCTTCTCGATGGTATTTTCCAGACGCTCCGGGTCGACCGGCTTGAGCAGGTAATCGACCGTATTCTCCTCGTAGGCACGCAGCGCAAAGTTCTCGTAGGCAGTCGTAAACACGATCAGGGGCATGTCGTCTTCGCCCACATTCTTGAGCACTTCGAAGGCATCCATGTCTGGCATCTGGATATCGAGGAAAACAACATCCGGGTCAAGCTCGCGGATTTTTTCCAAAGCCTGGGCACCCGAGCCCGCCTCGCCCACGACCTCGAACTCCGAAGCATAGGGTTCCAGCAGCGACTTGATGCGCATGCGGGCCAGCGGTTCATCATCTACGACAAGGACTTTGCAAGGCATTATTTTCCCTCTGCAGAATCGGTTGCGGGCTGAGCCGGCTTTTTCATGGGAACAAGGATGCGAATCATATCGAACTTCATGCCGTCGGCATCTTCGTAAATCGTACCGGCACCCGTCATCAAAGCCATGTTGCCCAAAGAATCGCGCTTGAACTTCAAGTTCATCTCGACATCAGGAATCGACAGGGAAAGAACTTCCCCGTTCACGGCGTAGGTTCCCTTCAAGGTATCAGTCTTCATGGAATCCGTCACGATAGTCTGCACAACGGTCGCAGAACTGTCTTCGGCAAGTTCCATGCGGGCCATGCGCATTTTGCAATCGTCGCACGGCAGACGACCGGAATAAACACCCGCCGTATTCTTCGGCAATTCAACAGGCTTAAGGGCAGGAAGCGGAGCGGGTTCTTCTTTATTACAACCAACTAGATATAGACCCATACAAAGGGTCGCAATAACAATCCTTTTCATGGGCTATAATCTAAAAAAATTTAGAGCAGGCCGTGGGAAAAGACAATGCGGAAGCCAAGCTTCGAGGACGTATAGAGCGGGTCCTTCTTTTCACGTACGTCGGGGGCGCAATCCTTGATGGGGTCGCTCCAGCCACCACCGCGCACCACGCGGGCAGAACCCTGGGAAGGGCCCGTGTAATTGTTGGGCACCGTTGTCGGGTAAGATCCATACCAGTCGTTCACCCATTCGGCAACGTTCCCTGCCATGTCGTAAAGTCCGTAATCGTTCGGCGCATACTTCCCCACCTTCTCGGGGCCAGAAGTTTGTCCGTAATACGCGTATTTGGAAGCAGCCTCGACACCCCAGTAGTATGTGGTAGTAGTGCCTCCGTGCGCAGCGAATTCCCACTCGCCTTCTGTCGGCATGCGGACGGCATCCACCCCATAATTGATTTCGATATCCTTCAAAAAGTGTTCGCTACCCATCGAAGAATAGACGTAGGCCGTATCGTAGCCCAAGCTCTTGGAAAGCTTGTTGCAGAACAGAGCCGCATCGAACCAGGAGACATTCACCACCGGATAGTCATCTCCTGTACGCGGCTGGTCAGGCATGCTGCCCATCACATGTGAATACAGCGTCTGGGTCACTTCCGTTGCAAGAAAATCGAACCCGACAAATACCCAGTCAAGCATTTCGATAACCGAAGAATCGGCCACCGGAGCGCTGCTGGAAGATTCTTCGGCAAACGAATTTCCATCGCTCGACGAGGGGGCTTCACCGGAAGAATGGCTATTGTCATGTTCGGTCGGGTCGATTTCGACAGGGTCGCCGCTTGCAGTACAGGAGCACAAACCCATCCCGGCAAAAAGGAACGCCACCAACAGCAGCGACCATATGCACAGAGAAAAGTTCTTGCCCAGGGATTTCATTAGCGAACCACGCCCACGCGGTAAAGTTTCTGCTTCGTCTTGCCGCTTTCGAATTTAACCTTCAGGCGCGCCGTATACACGTCGGAACCGAGCTTCTTCAAATCGAGATGCTCGAACTGGTTGCGACCGCGCTTCACGTCGGACATCTTGGCCTTGAATACGCACAGGCCCGTGATGTCGTAGAGTTCAAGCGTCGCGTTCTTCGCCTCGGCACCGATTTCGAAGCGGGCCTTCGCGACTCCTCCACGCACCGGATTCGGGAACATGAAGAATTCAGTAATTTCGTCCTTCGCGTTCTTCTTTTCAACGTCACTGAGTTTCGAGGCGTCAAAGTATCCCGCACGTTCGTTGCCGCCCGCCGGTAGAGTCCATGCCGCCGAGGAAGTAGCCGCGTCGCTAGAGGCGCTACGCAAGCGGAATGCGGAAACGTTGCTGCGGTGCAAGGCGTAAAGCTCGGGACCCGCCGATTTTTTGCCCGGAACGGCATCGGCGACAAAGATGCTCATCGGGTAGATTGTCCCTAGCGTATCCTGGTATTCAAAGCTACCTGCGGCAAGCGGGAACTGGTCCGCCACCGGCTTGCCCTTGCCCGTATACGCATACACGAGGCCGTCACTGCTCGGCACCAGAATCTCGGGAACATTGTCGCCCGTCACGTCTACAAGAACCGGGTCGCTCATAAAGCCATACACGGGCGTACCGCGGGAAATCTTCACCGGGAAACCGGCAACAGGGAGCCCAGAGCGGTCGAGCGCATACACGAGGTTATCACCCAGGAACACGATTTCGGGATAGCTGTCGCCATTGATATCGCCAATCGCGATGCCGGAGGTTTCGTCCTTCAGGCCGCTCGTACCGGCGGCGCCGCGCTTATAGGTCTTTGCCCACACAGATTCCAGGCCCTTATTCGTTTCCTTAAGGACAGCGACAGCCCCGCGGCTTCCAACGACAATGATTTCATCCGATCCATCACGGTCCATGTCGGTGCAGGCGACCCTAAGCCTTTGCTTGTCGAGAGCACTGATAGACCAGCTGCTCCATCCCGTCGTAAGTTCGGCACCGGCCTTGGAATGGAAGAAATCGGACACAAGAATGATGCGTCCATCGTCTCCCGCCAGAACAAAATTGTTCCCGTTCGGAGCGCGGAACTTGTTGCCGTTCGCATCTTCACCCTGATTATCATCCTTTGCAGGATCGCCACAGTAGGCCATGTCGCGGGCGACAAAATCATCCGCCAACTTCTGCCACTGTCCATTGCGCCAAAGTTTGCCCTTGCTCGCAAACCAGGAATATCCCTTGAGCACCATCGGCCCCGCCGTCGCGGAATCAATATCAATTTCCTGCTGTGTCGGGAGTCCGCCCGCAAAACTCGTCTTCACGAGCTTTTTCCTATGCAGGCTGTAAACGTCCTTGCCGTCGCTCGCCATGCCCACCAGCGGACCGTAGCTTGCACCCACGCGGTACAGCGGCACTTCGACCTTTGCACTGTCGCGGGTCAGAGTCTTGAGCATGACGGACGTATCGGCCACGAACAGCGTATCGCCCATCGCACCGAACGCCTGCAGCGTTCCATCCTGCGCACCCACCACGAGAATCTTTTCGCCCTCGTGCTCGGGGTCGTCAACAAACACCGCGCCACGCACCGCCGAATTCAGCCCAAGTTCACGCGGGAACTGGCTCCCTTCAATGCTCCCGTCATCGATGCTGATAGTCACGCTTATGACGGGAGCCGCATAGTTCACTACGCTATCGCCCATGAAGGAGTTCGCCGTCTTTTCTTCGCGGGCACCCTTAGGCACGTTCACCGTAATCTTGATGCCGGTATAGCCGCCCTGCGTCGTCTTGGTGTTGGCATATCCCGTAGGCCCGATTTTCGTGAGCGTCTCGAACTTCTGCTTGGAATCCTTGGCAGGAATCCTCTTGTGCGGCAAAAGGTCCGTACCGCTTCCGTAATCGTACGTGTCCTGCCCGAGCGCATTCTTGAACGTCTTGCCGATACTCAAGATACCGTCGGCCTCGACAAGCGAAAGACCGAACTGGTGGTCACGCAGGGTGTCGCCGCCCCAGAAATTCGCGATGCCGTATTCCAGCGTCTCGCGCAAGTACCATTCGTTCACTTTCCAGACGGCGATACCGCTTGCAGGAATGCCCGCATCGTAGCTGTCCATGCCCACAATCAGGCCCTTCGCCTTCTTGGTGTTGACCTTGCACTTGCCCTTCGCATCGCAGGTGCTGTCCTCGAAAACCTTGCTTAAGCTGTCGACAACCACCGTACGCATCGTCGTGTCGGAATCCTCGTCCACCGTGCCGAGCACAAAGCTTACCTTGCCATCCTTGTTCCAGCTGCGCTGGCGGTTTTCAATCAGCAAGTACTCGCTCACGTTCAGCGGGACCTTCACTATTTCGGTACCGAGCCCGCTACCGGCCGCCGCGATATCCACCGTCACGGATTTCCCGGCCGTCGGCCGGACTTCCTTCACCTGGCTCCAGCCCATATAGGCACGTTCCCAGGCCGCAGGCAACGACGGCAAGAAGCCGTTACCCGCATTGTAGCCGGCAAAGTCCATCCCGTCAAAGTATCCCAGGCGCGAAATGCCCTTGACCACGTCGTAAGTATTCGGGAGCCCGAGTTCGCGGCCGATCTGGTTCACAACAATGCCGTTCACGCCCCAGTTGAGGCCATCCTGCGAAGCGGTCTCGCTCACCACCATGATGGAGCGCAACGTATCCAGAACGGAACCATGAATCAGCAAGCCGTTCACTACGGAATCGCCCTTGTCGTTGATTCCAAAAGCGGGCTTCACGTCGGCATTCTTCGCGGAATCGGGCTTGAGGTATTCCCAGGCGTCGCGCGAGATGTACACGTCCATAAAGTCGCCCGGAGTATCCGCATTGTCGGTACCCATGCTGCCGCCATCCACGAGCCTGCTCGCACCGGCATGCACAATCATGTACGCACGTTTCACGTTCGGATTCTTGGAAAGCGGAATGCGGAAAGGAGATGCATCGGACGTATCGGCAACAGCCGCAGCCACTACCGCATCGTAGACGAACGTGAGGTAATCGCGACTGCGGGCCTCGTCAAACTCGGCCGTCTTCTCGCCATCCATCTTGCTCGTCCTGTTATAATCGATAATCTGCTTCTTGACCGTGTATATCGGGAACACCTTCGTCTTTATGGCAAGCTTGCCACCGCTTGCCGCACGGTAATAGGAATCGGCATACTGCAGGTGCTTTTCCCAGTAGGGCACCTTGCCGCTATGCTTTGTCGGGTCGAGGCCGTAATTCTTGTCGGGGACCGTCCCGAAAGTGCCCTTGCCCGTAGTGAGGGAATTGTCCGTCTTCTCCTCGGCAAACTGGACACGCAAAACGAAAACTTCAAGAGTATCGACGGCAAGGGCCGGCGACACGAGCATCATCAAAAAGGCTAAAAGCAAAAATGCAGATTCAAAACGTTTCATACACTATCCAATCTACAAAAATAGCGCCGCAAGGGCCTGCTAGCCCCCGATGCGCTTGTAGGTTTTGGGAACATTCAGGCGCCATGTCCCGAGGCTGAAGGGTTTCTTGCGGGCAACCTTCTTGATGCGCATTTTCATGAACGTCTTCCCGCCCGCCTCGAACGTAACATATCCGGGAGCACGAACCCCCTCGAACTCCTTGAAATCCGAAAAACGCAATACTTCGGCATTGTCGCCACTGCCGCGCATGAGCCACGCAACGTCGCCGCCCTGCTTGCCATACGTGAACATCATCCCGCTCGGCGCACGCACCTTCACCACGTGGAATCCCGCCGAATCGCTTTCGGCCAGCACCTCGCTGTTCTCCGGAACCAGGATGCCGTCAAAAATGTCGGCCATCTGGTGAATCGGCACCATCGGCATCGTATTGTCGCCCACGATGCCCACCATGTAGCCCACGCCGGCGATGTATTTTTTCTCTGTCGGGAAAACCATGTTCCAGCCGTCGAATGTCCACAGGAGCGACGCGACGCCCACGCCCATCGGGCCCGTCAGTTCCATGCGGTAGCGCAAATGCGGCACGGCAAAAAGCACCGCGTCGAGTTCCTGGTCCTTGCCGGTGCTGTCCACGACGGTCAGCACGAACTTGGCGCGGAGGCTGTCGCGAACAGGCATTTCTGCAGCAGGAGCCCGCGACGTCGAAGGAGCCGGGGCAAAGACGCCCGCACAGCCAAAAAGCGTAAACGCAAGGCAGGCCGCAGCGATAAATGACAAGGACGGCAAAAGGCGGGCAAGCATGGCGACCTACTTCTTCTTGCCCAGGAATTCCTTGGCGGCGGCGTGGTTCGGGCGGAGCTTCAAAAGTTTCTTGTACGACTTTGTAGCGTCGGATTTTTTACCGAGAGCCGCTTGTATTGCCGCAAGGTGTTCCCAGTACACGTAATCCTTCTCGAAATTCTTGGACTTGATCAGGAGCATCGCGGAATGCGCTTCGTCGTAGCGTCCCATGCGGTACAGCGCCCACGCCTTGGAATCGAGGAACGCCTCATTCGGGGTTTCCGCCTTTTCCATCTCGAGCGCCTTCAAAACCATCTGGTAGCCCTTCTCCACATCTTCGGGAGAACGGTTCAAGTCAATCAGCGAATAGCCGTAATAGTTCAGCAGTTCCGGCCAGTCCAGGCGCGACGGGCCCGCATTCTTGAGCAGGTAGTCGAACATCCTGAACGATTCGTCGTAACGCCCGAGCCTCTCCAGGTTCATCGCCATCAGCGAACGCACGAACATGTCCGTCGAATCCGCCATCAGCATGCTTTCCCAGAACAGTTCCGCCTTGGTGCGGGCTTCCCTCGCATGGGCGCGCTTGAGCGTATCGGCCTTGCCGTCGTCTTCGATACCGCGGGCCTCCATCACCAGAATCTGGGCGTAGGAATGTTGCAACTGGCGGTGGGCACGCATCGCCTTGTAGCGCATCAAATTCAGCGTCGCGGAGTCGGCAACTCCCGCCATCGGGGTCCAGTGGCTCCACACGCCAAGCATGGAATCCAGCAGCACGTAAGCCTTTTCGTACTGGCCCGCATAGCCGTAAGCCATCGCGAGGAATTCCTTGTCGCCACCGAGCTGCAGCGAATCAGAAAGCTTGGCGTACCTCAGGCCTTCCTTCTTCTTGTCGTCGGCAAAGGCAATGCCCGAAAGCTGCCGGCAGGCCTGCGCCGCATAGGAGGGCGTCTTGTCCAGCTTCGGGTACACCTCTTCCAGGTGCGCTCTCGCGCTGTCGCGCTCGCCGAGAGCGAACTCGTAGCTACCGAGGTAGTAGAGCATCACGGGCGTACGCATGCCGTCGTCGTACACCTTCTTCTTCAAGAACTTGAGGGCGGCGTCGCGTTCCTTTTCGCCGTACGTGAGCAAGGCCGAGTTGACTATCGCCTCGTCCAGTTCGGTCTGGCCAGTCACGGTATCTGCAATGGCGCGGGCTTCGCCGTTACGCTTTTGCAGGGCAAGCCCCTGCACCATCTTCGAAAGCAGTTCCTTGTCGCCCGTCGCGTCGTACGCCTTACCGAACAGTTCCACGATGGCGGAGTCCTTGCCCTGTTCCAGGAGCAGGTTCACCTGGCGCGCGAACAGCGACTGGATGTAGTTAGTCTGCGGCAAGAGAGCGTCGTAGACCTTCACCAGTTCCTTCTTGTCTTGCACGGCCTCGAGGAACAGGCTGTAGTCGTAAAGCAGCGTCATGTCCTGATTGTGCGAAGAGTCGAGCGCGGCCTTGAAATACTTGCGGGCGGAATCGGCGATGCCTTCCCTCACGTAAAGCTTCGCGAGCAGTTCCAGCTGACTGGCGAGAACGGGGCCCTTGTAGTTAGACGCCTTGCGTGCAATGGCAAGCGCCGCGGAATCGTTACCGTGGGCAAACAGGCGCGAGGCCACCGCGAAAGCGAGATAGCGGCTACCGGGGTCGGCTTCGTAGGCACGCTGCCAAAAGACTTCGGCCAACTGCTTTTCGCCACGAAGTTCCATCTCTTGCGCGCGGATAAAAGATTCATGAGCCACGTCCAAATCCTTGGGCATGTTCATCTTCTCGAGCGCATCCTTAATAACGGCAGAATCGGCGGCGGTAAGCGTCGCCTTGTCCGGCTGGTCCTGCTTGCGGGGCGCAGAGGAGCAGGCGCACAACGAGAGCGCCAGCATTAACACTGCTAACAAGGGGCCCATACACCGAACCATAACGAACCTAGTCTGCAACTACGAAATCGATCTTGGTGTCCGGAGGCAGGTAGTCTCCATAGCGCGGGGCCGTTTCCATCACGGTTCCCGGGGCTTCGCCGCCGTCACTCTTGACGCGCTTTATATCGCCCACCTTGAAGCCAAGCTTCTCGAGCTTCGGGTACACGTTGTCGATGACTTCGCCAGAAAAGTCGGGCAGCAGCACCTTGCCGGTCGTAGCACCGGCCGAGATGACAACCTTCACCGTATCGCCAATGCGAGCCATCTTTCCCGCCAGCGGGATAGTCCTGATGACTACGCCACGCGGAATACTCTGGTGGGCGCCCTTGACGATTTCGCCCTGCACGAGGCCCGCGCGGGAGAGCGAAATTTCCGCCTGCTTCTGGCTCTTGCCGCGCAGGTCAGGAATCTTCACTTCGCGCAGCCCGAGACTCCTGGTGAGCTTGACCGTACGTCCGAGCTTCGCTATACGGCCTGCCGCGGGCATCTGCACAAGCACCATCCCGGCAGGGATCTGCGAGCTGTAACGCCCTTCCTCGAGCCACTCGTACTTGAAGCCGGCATCTTCCAGAGCCTTCTGGGCGGCTTCCTCGCTCATGCCTTCCAAATTCGGCACTTCACCCGTCGAGGCAAAGTGGCCCGAGAAGATAGGCATGGCAATCTTGTCCACGAAGAGGGCCATAACGACAAGCAATACAATCCAAATGCAAAGAGCCTTCACCACGGGAGTCCTCTTGGCCCATGACAAAAGCTTGTCCAGAATATTCTTTATCTTAGTCATATAAAGTTGAAGCGCTATGAACTAGCCTTTAGTCGCCTTTTCCTGCAGGGCGCCTTCATCGAAGATGACGATGTCCTTGCCCGTCATGGCAATGGCACCGGTACGCACCAGCAAGGAGCAGATACGGCTTACAGTCTCGCGCGTCGTGCCCGACATATCGGCCAGCTGCTGCTGCGTGGGGCGGTTATGGATGACCGTCACCATCGTGCCCTTGTCGGTATGGATGCGGATACCGCGTTCTTCCATGAGGTTGAGGAGCGTGCCCGCCACGCGACCGCTCACCGACATCGTCGAGAGAGAGCCAATCTGGCGGTTCGCCTTGCGCAGGCGCTTGCTCATTTCGCTCAAGAGGCCCATCGCAATCTCGGGAGACTGGCGGATAAGGCGCAAGAAGGATTCGCGGTGGATAATCAGGAGCTGGGCGTCCGTCACCGTACGCACGGAGGCCGACCTCGGCTCACCGTCAATCAGCGACATCTCGCCGAAGAAGTCCCCGCGCTCCAGGAAGCTGAGAATAGTCTCGCGACCGTCGACGCCAGTCATATAGACCTGCACGGAGCCAGAAGCGATGAGGTACAAGGCCTGCACGGAGTCGTCGCCTTCCAACACCACGGTCTCGTCGCGATTGAAATTCTGCGCAACGACCAGGTCGGCAAGCATCCCGAGCTGTTCTTCGTTCAATTCCGAGAAGAGTTCTACACCCTTCAACAGTCCTACAATGTTAGCGTCCATTTTCTCATTCCCTCCGATTTTTTGTTACAAATTTAACCCCTTGGCGAGGCCCGCATCAATGACGATGCTCTGGTCGCGCTTGGCACCGATAGAAATCATACCAATTTTCACGTCGACAAGTTCCGCCAGGCGCTGCAAATACTTCTTTGCATTGTCCGGGAGTTCGTCGTAGCTGCGGCACTTGGTCGTATCCTGCTTCCAACCGGGCATCTCCTCGTACACCGGGGTGCAGCGACCAACCTTCGACAGCTGGTTCGGGATAAAGTCAAGCTTTTCGCCGTCGCACTCGTAGTGGGTGCAAACCTTTACCGTGTCGAACGTGTCGAGCACGTCGAGCTTGGTGATGGCGAGGTGCGTAAGGCCGTTCACCACGGCGGCCTTGCGGACAACCGGGGCGTCGAACCAGCCGCAGCGGCGGTTGCGGCCCGTGGTAGCGCCGTATTCGTTACCGATCTTGCGGAGCGTGTCGCCCGTATCGTCCAAAAGTTCTGTCGGGAAGGGACCGTTACCCACGCGGGTCGTGTAAGCCTTCACCACGCCCCAGACTTCGTCCAGGGCCGTAGGTCCGACGCCGGCGCCGCAGCTTGCGTAGCCCGCGACCGTGTTGCTGGAGGTCACGAACGGGTAGGTACCCTGGTCCACGTCGAGAATGGTGCCCTGGGCGCCCTCGAACACGAGGCGCTTGCCGGCCTTCACGGCCTTGTAGAGCATCTCGCTCACGTCGGTGACAAACGGCTTGATCTTCTGGCCGAGCTCGAGGTAGTCCTTGATGACCACTTCGGGGTCAATCGCCGGGACGTCGTACATCACGGTAAATTCTTCGTTGTGGACCTTCGCCATCGCCTCGACGCGGGGGCGCAGTTCGCGCTCGTCCATGAGGTCACCCACGCGCACGCCAATGCGGTTCACCTTGTCACTGTAGCAAGGGCCAATACCGCGGCCCGTGGTACCGATGGCAGCCTTGCCCGCCTTCTTCTCCTTAGCCTTGTCGAGCGTGGAGTGGTACGGGAGCACCACGTGGGCGTTATTCGCAATGAACAGGCGGCCTTCCGGGTTGATTCCCTTCGTGTGGAGGTCGGCAATCTCGGCGAGCGTCTGGATGGGGTCGAGCACGACGCCGTTACCGATGACGCAAATCTTGTCCTGGTGCATGATGCCCGAGGGAATCAGGTGGAACACGAACTTCTGGTCGCCCACCTCGACGGTGTGGCCCGCATTCGCACCACCCTGGAAGCGCACGATGATATCCGCATCGAGCGTCAAGAAATCAACAACCTTCGCCTTACCTTCATCGCCCCACTGGGAGCCGATTACAACACGATTTGCCATATATCCTTCGTTTTTGTGACCCG
>Ga0310697_10000271_pt1 | contig 73038 bp, 119 predicted proteins | sample 172DNAGHGlowgp2_FD_203883 | JGI IMG/M metagenome (GOLD analysis project Ga0310697, IMG submission 203883) | Sheep rumen microbial communities from Palmerston North, Manawatu-Wanganui, New Zealand - 1728 DNA GHGlow gp2 (v2) (version 2) | ecosystem: Host-associated > Mammals > Digestive system >...
AAACTAACTGGACAGCACCTGTTCACATCTGCTAACTGTCGTTAGATCAGGCTAACAGGAAGATGCAGCTGGACGGTGACAGACAGCACGTCTGCAGATCGACAGACAGCACGTCTGCAGATCGACAGACAGCACGTCTGCACGCATTATATAGAAGCAATACAGACAGCACGTCTGCAGATCGACCGGAGGCCGTAGGAGAAAGAGCTGATTTTAACTTAATACTTTTGTAACAAAATGTTAAAAGTATTGTAATTGACTTATGGGAGAACGTGTAGTATAATGAAGTCAGTTCAAAAGAACAGATATAGCTCGCCCCCCTCCCCTGTTGCGTGCCCGCCACGCCGGGGAGTGAGGGAGGGGGTATGACCTAGCACAGGACCTTGATAACTGAATACATCACACACATTTCTATTTTAAGGAGGATATTACCATGACAAAAACAAACCTCAAATCCATGAAAAAAGCCGATCTGTTAGCTCTTCTTAATCAGTGTGGAGCGGATGCTGAAATGCTGAAAAAAGCCCAGTCCATGAAGGTGAAAGACCTTCGTGATGTGATCTGGGACGTTGTGAAAGAGCAGGCCGCAAGCGAGACAGCAAGCGAGACAGCAAGCGAGACAGCAAGCGAGACAGCAAGCGAGACAGCAAGCGAGACAGCAAGCGAGACAGCAAGCGAGACAGCAAGCGAGACAGCAAGCGAGACAGCAAAGAAGCGGGGGCGTAAAAAGATTGAATATACATATGACCCCGGAGCTATTGAAGCTATAGAATCTGTCGGAGCACTTTTTAAGAGTAAGTACATTATGAGTGGCAATGGCTATATTTGCAAGCTTGCCAATCATAATGTAATCGAGTTTTACAAGGTGAAAGGAATGTTCACCGCACTGTTTAACGACAGTTGGGCAGAAGCTTTTCGACCGTATATTAAAGAAGTCGGAGCAGAATATCAGTTCCATGGGAACTGGAAGATGAAACATGAGTTTATATTCACCGCTAATCAGATGACCAGCTTCCTGAATACAGTAGCATAAACGACAGACCCCCTTCCCGTTTGGGAAGGGGGTGTTATCAGCACTATAAACAGTATACATGGAGGATAGAACAATGAAAGGAAGATTTTACATAGCATATGAAAACTGTTTTCCAGTTTCAACTGGAACATTAACAAAAGTTGAACAAGCTATAAAGCTTGCAAAACGTGTATGGAAACGAGATAACAGCCTAGCATATAAACGTAGCTTTTCTGTCACATACAGGAAAGTCAAGGTTAAGTAAACGTTTAGAGCGGATGCATTAGATACGATGCATCCGCTTTTTTGTGAGCTGCTTCTGTTAAAATTTTAACAATCCCGATCGCAGCTGACCTGTGCTATATGTTATATAACACGTTAAATACTTATCGCTGTCGCTCAACGACAGGGGCGGGGCGGGAGAGAAAAAGACTGAAAATACTGAATTGTATATATAGTATAAACAATATAAATATTATAACAAATAACAATAATACAAGATAGATAGAAAAACAAAATAAGCACGTCCTCCTCCCTCGGAAAATCAAGCAACCCCAGAATGACTCCGGAGAAGGTGGCGAAAATGCTTCAACACACTACTACTGCGCTACTTTAGTGTGTTGAAGTGTCGCACAGCAATGCGTTAATACTTTAGTGTGCGAAAGCGTCACACACTACTACGTTAATACTTTAGTGTGTTGAAGTGATCGGACGCAACACTTTAGCACTGTGATACTTTAGTGTGCTACAGTGTCGCACACTACTACTTTAGTGTGCTAAAGCGTGCTGCCTGTTGCTGTCACACACTACTACTGCATCACTTTAGTGTGCTAAAGCGGTCAGGCTGTTGCTGACTGTCACACACTAACGCTTTAGTGTGTTGAAGTGCTGGCAGGGGGACGGGGGTCACTGTCGCACACTAAAGCGTTGACGCGCTGTCGCGTTAGCACTTCACTGCGCTAAAGCGTGGGCAGGGGACGCTTTAGTACGCTGAAGCGTCAGTGCGTTAGCACTTCAGCGCGGTGAAGCACCCCCGCTGAAATCGAAGGCAGCTCTCGCAACTCGTCCCGTGTCTACCTAAAAAATGAAGCTATTGTAGCCGTGATTTTTTTAGGTATAAGATAAAGCTATTGTAGCCATGATTTTTTATATACGAAAATGAAGCTATTGTGGGGATCTCGTAATTTTTTATGTAAGGGGATCACAATATTGTAGTCGTAAAATTTTCGAGTAACGAAAAAATACGGGGTAAGTATTCTGAATATTTTACATATACTTGATTTATTGTAAAACGTGTAGTATAATATTAGATGTAACGAGTGATCTTGGGGTCTCGAAGGGGTGATGATACATATGATTGAGTAAAAACGCTTTACAAAAGGTGAAATTATCGTTATACTAATAATGTATTATAAAGAAAGGAGTATATCGTGTATATGGATAAAGAAGGGCAGACCTTAGCCACCGAGATGCTGAAAGAAGTACAAAGAAGCGCAAAGAGATGGTTTATTGCGTTTATTATTATGATTGTACTTGAAACGGCTACTGTAGCGGGTTTTCTCTGGTATATTTCTTTGCCCGTTGAGGAAACTGTAACTGTTGAAAACGATGACGGAAATGCAAACTATATTGGCGGAGATGTAGGAGGTGATGTAACCAATGGCGAAAATAACAGTCAGAAAGAGAAGGGGCAGACGGAGGCGTAGATAATGGCTCGATTTAGCGGAATTGCTAAAAAGCTCCAGGCGGCTATCAATAGCCGTCCTGGGGCTAAGATTTCAATCAATACATCCCAATGGTATAGTAAAGAGAAGAATAGACCAATAACTGTATTCACTATACGACAATCTTTTGAAGCTGATGGTTATAAGAAAAGCACTGAATTATTTAAGACTTATTCACAAGTCCAGATGGTTCTTTTTTTACGTGACTATTGGTATGAATTAAACGGATGGGAATTACCACACGATAATGAAGTATGGGAGGAGATGAAAAAGAAGTATGAGCAAAGCGGAATATCGGCCTGGGACTCTGTACGGAAGGATTCAACCTGATACTCCTCTTACTCCCAAAGAGCAGAAATTTATTATAGAATATGTTAAGTGCGGTTCTGGTACAGAAGCGGCAAAGAAAGCTGGCATGGAGCATGTGTCAGCTAATACTATTTTGAAACGTCCTAATGTCCAGAAGGAGATACAGAGACTTATGGAAGAAATAAGAAAAGAAAACATTGCAACGGCAGATGAAGTAATGGGATATTTTACATCTGTCATGAGAGGTGAAATAAAAGATCAATTCGGACTTGATGCCCCGCTTTCTGAAAGAACAAGAGCGGCGCAGGAATTGGCGAAACGTACTGTAGATATTGAAAACAGAAAAGCAGGTCTTGCTGATCAAGTTACATCTATTACACTTAACTGGGAAAGGAGCGATGATGATGTTAGTAAATAAAGCATGGTGGAAAGCGGCTGGTATTAGAGCCATTAAAACTATCGCTCAATCTGCGGTTTCTTTAATTCCCGCTTCTGTTATGATTACTGAAGTGGATTGGAAAGTAGTTGTCGGTACCTCTATTCTTGCAGGCGTAGTTTCTTTACTAACGAGTGTTGCCGGATTACCGGAGGTTGACGCATGAGTAAAACTTATCAATTATCCAATGAAGAACTTTTAGGAATTGCACGGCTCTGTCAACAGGAACAAGGATCTGCAATCGGTGCGGCGGCAGAAGCCAGTTTAATGTGTAATAAGTTTGAACAACAATCAAAATATACATCTTTATATAAGTATGTAAGAGACTGCGGTTGGTGGGCTAATTCTGCTTATTATATGGAAAACGGTGCATGTAGAGGTGATACACTTCAATCTGTCGCAAGTGTTATTATAGAAGGTGAACGTACATTACCTGATTACATTGACGAACATGATTATCCGGGTGATATTGTTTCTATCAGTACAGGAGACGATCCTTGGGATAAAAGTCAGTATATACCTAATATTACTATTATTCATAATAGTATGGGTTCTGTATATACTTTCTATTGTTTCCCGGACACTGGATGTGATCCGTTTGGATATATTCATCGACCAGAAAAAATGAAGAATCAGACAGAATCAGCTGTATCTTGGATGATAAATCTTGCACAAGATGACTCACATGGATATAGTCAAGAAAACAGATGGGGACCTGACTATGATTGTAGTTCTGCAATTATTCAATCTTGGCGACAAGCTGGTGTTCCATTATCTTGCACGTATACTGGTAATATGCGGGCTGATATGATAATTAACGGATTTAGGGATGTTACTGATTCTGTTAATTTATCTACCGGCGAAGGTCTTTTAAGAAGTGATGTATTACTGAATGAAGTACACCACACGGCTATGTATATCGGTGAAGGAATGGAAGTAGAAGCAAGCATTTCTGAAACTGGTGGTATTACTGGTAAGATTGGAGATCAAACTGGCAAAGAAATTCTTATCAGACCGTATCGTAATTATCCATGGGATTGTGTATTGCGATATAAAGAGGATTATATGGAACCGAAACGTGAGAAAATAAATATCACCTTTGAAGAAGTTAAAAAAGGTGATGAATGTCAATCTGTCTGGATATTACGAACAATACTGCGTGGTAGATCATATAAAACACAGAATGGTAAATTACTTCTGCGTGGTAAAAAGTTTGATGACGATACAGATTATTGTGTAAGAGCATTTCAAGCTAAAGCTAAGTTGGTTGTTGACGGTATTGTAGGAAAAAATACGTGGTCTAAATTAACAGGTTTACACTAATGATTGATAAATTAAAAGGTATATTCGGCATTATCATAGCTTTAATTATTCTATGGGTAATTAAAGCTATTGCCGATTGGGACGGAATAGTGAGAAATTTTGATGATGACGATTAGGAAAATTTAATAAAGTATAATGAGCGGCTTAAATATATCATTACAAAACTGTATTATACCGCGGTATGACGATGTGTTGAAAGATATTCTTGACCATCGTCATACCCATTATGTTTTTTCAGGTGGTCGAGGTAGTACAAAATCATCTTTTGTAGGCGGCATCGTAATACCGCTACTGATAATTCAAAATCCAAGATGCCACGCCATTTGTTTTCGTAAAGTAGCAAATACAATTCAAAACAGTATATTTTCTCAGGTTGTCTGGGGAATATACCAAATGGGCTTAGATCATCTCTTTAACATTCCAAAAACGTATAGCACTCCTATCACATACTTACCCACAGGACAGAAAATATATTTTATGGGTCTTGATGATCCTATGAAAGTCAAATCAGTTAAACCTCAGTTTGGATATATTGGTATAACATGGTTTGAGGAATTAGATCAATTTGCAGGTCAAAATGAACTACGTGTTGTTACCCAGTCCACAATGCGTGGCGGTGATAAGTTTTGGGATTTCAGAACATTCAACCCTCCGATTAGTAAAAATAATTGGGCAAATGAGTATGAGGATGAATGTGAAGCATTTAGGCGGAATAATACATTAGTCGTAAAAAATTCATATCTTGATGTGCCGAAAGATTGGTTAGGACAAGAATTTTTAGATGAAGCAGAAGATTTAAAAACAATCAATCCGAGAGCATATGAACATGAATATTTAGGAATACCAGTCGGTACTGGTGGCGATGTATTTCAAAATGTTCAAGATATGGATATGAATGAACCTGTACCAAGATTTGATGTATATGGTAATACTGTCGAAGTAATACCTAAATGGAAAACATTTGATCGTATTTATTGCGGTCTTGACTGGGGCTTTGCAAAAGACCCATTTCAATTTGTACGCTGTCATTTTGATAGAAGTCATCTTGATTTATATGTATTCGATGAGTATAGAACCGTACACTGTCGGAATAAAACAGTATTTGACGCATTATACAATGAGGAAAAGAAAATTTCAAAAGATGAGTTATTGATTGCCGATAGTGCAGAACCGAAATCTATAATGGACTTTAAAGCATATGGAGCATATATTAGGGGTGCTGAAAAAGGTCCTGATAGTGTACGTTACGGTATTAAGTGGTTACAAGGATTAAGACATATTTATATAGATAAAAGAAGATGCCCATATACGTTTAAAGAATTTGTCCAATATGAATATGAAACAGATAAAGATGGTAATTTTATTTCTGCTTATCCTGATGAAAATAACCACAGTATTGATGCTGTTAGATATGCTATGGAAAAATATGCAAATAGGAGAGGAAACTAAATGGGAAAAGTTTTATCTGATATTGATATATTAGGTGTAAATTATAGTGTACGTGTACAAGATGCAAAAGAAAATCCTAAATTAGATAATGCCGATGGATTATGTGAAATTTATGCTAAACAGCTAATAATTGATGATAGTAATAGACACGATAAAGGTGCCTTTATGAATGTAGATGAATACTATCAACAGACTTTAAGGCATGAAGTCTTTCACGCAATTTTCGCTGAATGTGGCGCCACAGATTATTGCAGAGATGAAAAACTTATTGATATGTTAGCATTTCTTTATCCGAAAATTGAAAAAATAATGCAAGAAACCAAAAAGATTGGGGATGAATTAAATGCATTATGATAAAGGTAAAAATCAAACACGAATATTGGAACAAAATATATTAAACTTATCTTATGCTCAGTTTGAAGGAGTTGGTGAGTATGATCTACCTGCTATGTATCCAGTCAGAGTTGATAATTTAAAAGATATTCCCTTACAAGGGTTTAATTTTGCGTTAAAAGAAAAACATCCAGAAAAAGTTGGTGTTCATTTCTTTTTACATGATTATCAGTTTGAAAGGGTGTGGAATTATCCTGATAGATATATAGAGGTATTAAAGAAATTCGCCTATGTTTTATCGCCCGATTTTTCTCCTTATGCAGATATGCCAAAAGCATTGCAGATATATAATGTATATAGAAATCGTTGGTGTGGTAGATACTGGCAAGAACACGGCATAAAAGTAATTCCCACATTTACTATGGGCAATACTGATTTATTCAAAGTATTCTGTACTGGTATTCCAAAACATAGTACAATAGCAATATCTACGATGGGCGAAGGTAGATGGGGTAATTTTGATGGTATTCGTGCGTGGTGGAATACTATAATGTTTGAATTACAGCCTGAAACTATATTATTGTACGGAAAAGATTTATCAAAAGAATTATCTGGCAATATTGTATTTAAACAGATGATTAGTTCAAAGGTGGCGATGTAATGGCTATTAAAACACACAGGGGTGGTAAATTTCCAGTTCTCGATACCGGCGGGTATTATGGTAGAAATGAAGCCGGTATACCACAAGACTTCACAAGTAATACAGCTGGTGTAAAACGTGAATTTATAGGTTCTGGTACTGAAGAATATAACTTTTATTCTGATACAAAAGGTATATTAACCGTTAGGGCAGATTCTTATGAAGATGCATGGAGAATAGCAAAAGCAAGAGGATATAAGCGTAGACGGCCCAAGAGTTGGATATAAGCGTAGAAGATTTAAGAGGTAATCAATATGTCTATGTGGCGTAACATAGTATCAAAGCTAAAGGAGTTAATACGAACTATGATAGGTGGTAAAATAATTCAGAATGAATTACATATTTCTCATGCTATTTCGCCTAAGATGGAAACAGCAATACAGAAATGGACAAATCTGTATTTGAATCAAGCGGACTGGTTACATGAACCAGATGATGAAAATCCAGTCAGAATTGTTTCTTTAGGATTGCCCAGTTTGATAGCAAGTGAAAAAGCACGAATGGCATTACTGGAATTTGATTCTGAAATAACTACACCATTAAAAGAGGTAGAAATCGAAAATCCTGATTATCCCGGTGAAACTCGTTATATGACAAATAGTGAGGGAATCAGAATACCGTTACCGAAAACTGAACCTCCTAAAATGATTAAGAAAGAACTTCCTGTTGGAAGTACCAAAAGGGCAGAATATTTAGAGAGTCAGTATAAAAAGCTTAAAAAACAATTAAGGCGACAGATTGAATATGGTATTGCAAAAGGCGGTCTTGTAATTAAACCTTATGTAGTAACTACCAGTAATTTGTCAGATTCAGATATTGTTCCTACTATTGAAATAGAATATGATTTTATTCAAGCAGATGCATACTATCCTCTTTCTTTTGATGCCGCCGGCAAGATAACAGAAGCCGCATTTATTCAATCAAAAACTGAACGAGATATTATTTATAGGAGACTTGAATATCACAAGTGGGAAAATAATACTGTTACTGTTATCAATAAAGCGTATAAATCTAATAACATAAGCGGTGTAACCGATTTAAACGGAAGTTTGGGAGAAGAAATATCATTGACTGAAGTTCCAGAATGGAAAGACCTGGAAGAAAAGGTAGTTATTAAAAATGTAGTAAGACCATTGTTTGCTTACTTCAAAATGCCGGAAGCAAACACTATTGATCCAACAAGTCCTCTTGGTGTATCTGGATTTAGTCGTGCTGTAAGCTTAATAAAAGATGCTGATATACAGTATTCTCGATTATTATGGGAATATGAAGCCGGTGAAATGGCTATTGATATTGATAGAGATGCATTAAAAGTTGATGAGGATGAACGAGGTAATGAACATTCACGTCCAAATCATTTACAGGAAAGATTATTCAGAAAAATGGATTTAGGTTCTAGTTCTGATACTTATCAACCCTTTGCTCCGTCATTACGTGATGATCATTATATTGAAGGATTAAATACTATTCTTATGAGAATAGAAGATACTTGTGGTATAAGTAGAGGTTCGTTATCAGATAGTGCGGATGTAGCAAGAACTGCAACAGAATTAAAAATCCTTAAACAGAGATCATATCAGACCAATGCCGAAATTCAGCAAGCTATTGAGGAAGCATTACGTGATACTATTTATGTGATGAATGTATATGCTACATTGTATGAAATAACACCAGAAGGTGAATACGATGTTAATTTTGAATGGGATGATAGTATCATTGTTGATATTGATACAGAGATTGAAAAACGTATTACCTTAATGAATAATGGTCTTATTTCTAAGCTTGAAAATCGTATGTGGTATTTCGGTGAAACAGAACAACAGGCTATGGAAGCCTTATCTAAAATTGATGAAGAAACCAAACAAGCGCAAGTAAATGATTTAATGAGTATGGGTAATATAGATTCGTTTAATAATGCTGGTAACAATTCCGGTAATAAAACTAAGGAAGATGATGAAGAAGATTCTAAAAAGAATAAAAATTCTGACAATTTCTCATAATAGTGGTGATAATAATGTTAAGTGAAAACACTATTGAAAATCTTGTCAAACCTATGGTTATAAGACAAGAAGCAATTAACACTTATGTTATTTCAAAGATAGCGGAAAGTGTAAGAAAAATAGGTTCTATATCTGCCTCCCAAATCAATCGTATGAAATTATTGATTGAATACGGGGCAGATATTAGAGAAATGAATACTGAACTTGCAAGACAATCCAATTTGCAAGTTCGGGATATTAAAGCGATGATAAAAAATGTAGCAGTTAAAGTTAATCTTGATGCTAAACCATTGTATGATTATCGCCATAAGTCGTTTATTCCGTATGATAGAAATACTAAACTAAAACAACTTGTTGCAAATGTTGGTAATAGAACCGCAGGCACTTATGAAAATTTATCACATTCTAAAGCAACAGGATTTTTAATTAGGGATTTAAAGAATCCGACAAGTCTAAGATTTCAATCCATTGATGATACATATAAATCTATATTAGATGAAGCTATACAAGCAAGCGCAAGCGGTGTTATAGATTATAAAACAGCCATGCGAAGAACATTAAAACAATTATCTGATAGCGGTATTCGTAGATTAACTTGGGACAGCGGTTATACTCAAAGATTAGATACGGCTGTAAGAAGAAATCTATTGGAAGGTGTTCGTGCAATTAACCAAGCTGTAGAAGATGCAATAGGAGAAGAAATCGGTGCGGATGGAAAAGAATTAAGTGCCCATAGATTTTGTGCGTTAGATCATGAACCATTTCAAGGTCATATATTTACCAATGAAGAATATGAAAAATTACAGAGTAATATGGATTTCATAGACATTGATAATAATCATTTTATGGCCGTTGATCGTATTATAGGTATATGGAACTGTAGACATATTGCGAGAAGTGTTATTATAGGCGTTACTAAACCAACGTATACTAAAGAACAATTAGAACAATTTATAGCAGATAATCATGAAGGATTTACATTACCGAACGGTAAACATTTAACTATGTATGAATGTACACAGATGCAAAGAAAAATGGAAACCAGAATACGCTATGCAAAAGACGAACAAATTGTAATGCAAAAAGCTGGTAATTTAGATGCCGCTAAAATGGCAAGACAAAAAGTTATAACTTTAACAGAAGAGTATAAACAATTTAGTAAAGCTTGTAATTTACGTGTAGATATGGAAAGGGCATCTGTTATTGGTTACAGATCAATCAAAACTTAATTAAAGAACTTTTATAAAATACTTTATTAAAGTCTTTTACTAATTACTTCATTAAAGTGTTTATTAAAAGTTCTTTACAAACAATTAAACTTGTTATATAATGATTTTTGAAGAAAGGAAATCTTTCTTTTCATTCGTTTCCTCCCTGTGGTGCGTAGCACTTCAAACCAGTGAAGTGTTACGCATTTGAGGAAAAGTCTTGCATAGGACGTTTAAATATATGCATACATTCAACCACCAAACTGCAAGGCGGATATATAAATTAGCAGATATAAATAGAATGTAAAGGAGATATTGTAACATGACGGTAAAAGAACTTTTTGATAAGGCAGAAAACGGTACTCTTACATGGGAACAATTTCAGACAGCGGCTGGAGATGCAAAATTTGTTGATCTGAAAGAAGGCAATTATGTTTCCAAACAGAAACATGAAAGTGAAGTGGCTTCTTTAAATTCCAGAATCACTGAATTGAATACAACTATTGAAACAAGAGATACTGATTTAGCTACACTCCAACAGAAACTAAAAGATGCTGGTGACATAGAAGCACTAAAAACAGCTTCCCAAGAATTAGCAAACCTGCAAACAAAATATGATGCGGAAACAAAGGAATATCAAGCCAAGTTATCCAAACAGGCATATGAATTTGCAGTAAAAGATTTTGCGAATGGAAAAACCTTTAGTAGCAAAGCCGCAAAAAGGGATTTTATTCAGTCCATGATTGCAAAGAATCTTAGCTTAGAAAATGGTAAAATTATCGGTGCTGAGGATTTCGTAGATATTTACTCAAAGGATAATGCAGATGCATTTGTAGTAAAGTCTGATCCTAAACCTAAATTTAGCACAGGTACTGACGATAATAAGCCAAAGAAACTTTCATTATCTGAAATGATGAAAATGAAAAATGAAAACCCAGATGTTAAATTTGATATTTAAGTTGTGGAGGTAAACTATGCCGTATTTTGACAGTAAACTTTTTAACGGTGAGGTATTCCAAAGCTATGTTGATAGGGTACCTAATCTAAAACTTAATGAACTGCTTAAATCCCGTGCTATTGTAAGCAGACAGGATTTAGCAGGTGCTATGGCTGATCAGGTAGGTGGTAACTATATTACTACGCCGCTGAAAGGTCTTATTAGTGGAACTATTCCGCTTAACTATGACGGTGTTACTAATATTACTGCTCAGACCACGCAGACTTTCAGCCATTCTCGTGTTGTTGTCGGTCGTGCGCAGGCATGGACAGAGAAAGACTTCTCCTATGATATTACTGGTGGTGTTGATTTCATGGAGAATGTTGCCCAGCAGGTAGCAGAATATTGGGACGAAATTGATCAGGCTACGATTGTATCTATTCTTACTGGTGTATTCAGTATGAGTGATGCCGAAGGTCAGAGATTCGTTACTGAACATACCCATGATATTCGTGCTGTCCAGAATAGCGAAGGTAAAACTGGATTTATGGATGCTACTTCTCTGAATACTGCTATTCAGAAAGCATCTGGCGATCATAAAAATAGATTTTCTCTTGCCATTATGCACTCTGTTGTAGCAACCAATCTTGAAAATATGAAGGTACTTGTGTATCTGAAATATAACGATGCAAACGGTATGGAGAGGGAAACTGGTCTTGCTACTCTTAATGGTAGACTGGTTATCATTGATGATAGTATGCCTGTTCTTGAAGATACTGGTACTGCTACGTTCTCCAAAACTTCTGATACATCTGTTCAGGCGGGCAAGACATATTACACTCGTACCGGTTCTTCTGGTAATTATACATACACTGCGGTAGTTAATCCTGTTGATGCTTCTATTGGCAGTTACTATGAAAAAACTGGTGCTGGTGATCCGCTGTATGTTACTTATCTGTTTGGTGACGGTGCTATTGAGTATACAAACTGCGGTGCTAAAGTTCCGGCTGAAATGAGTCGTGATCCCAAGACCAACGGTGGTCAGGATACTCTGTATAACAGACAGAGAAAATGTTTCTCCCCGTATGGTATCAGCTTTACTAAAGCTAACATGGCTACTCTTTCTCCGACAGATGCAGAACTGTCTGATGGCGCCAACTGGGAACTTGTAAACACCGGTGGTACTAATAAGAAGTATATCAATATTAAAGCTATCCCGATTGCCCGGATTATTTCCAAGGGTTGATAATTTATGAAAGGTGGTTGCTTCTATGTATCTAACATATGATGAATATATAAATATGGGTGGTGCAGAAATAGAAGAAACCACCTTTCAACAGTTGGAATTTGAGGCTCGTGCTGTAATAGATTGGTGGACTTTCAATAGATTGAAGAATGAAACCAGCTTTCCGGAGGCTGTAAAACGATGCATGTTGAAAATTATTCAGCTTATGAAAGCCAAACAAGATGTTATGGTAACGAGTCCAAGAGATTCTAACGGTAATGTAGTTGCGGGTCTGTCCAGTGAATCTAACGACGGTGTATCTGCGAGTTATAACATACTATCTGCTAAAGATATGATTGATACATCTGATAAAGCAATGGCTAATTGTATAAGAATGTATCTAACTGGTGTTAAAAATTCATTGGGACATCGTTTATTATATAGAGGATTATATCCAAATGAATAACTATTCTTCATGGTGGAATACTACTGTTACTATATACAATAAATATACAGACCCACAAACACAGCTTGTTAAATGGTATAGATATGTTATCAAAGACTGTTTTTGGAAATACAGTGGCGATAAAGTAACTATCAATAATGTGGTGCTTGATACAAAAAGCATTATCTGCCGTATTCGTGTTAATGATCAATTCTTGGAAAAGTATCAATGGGTGAATATTCCAAATGATGAAATGGGCAATTATTTTACTTTAAGTCAAGGTGATATAATAGTTAAAGGAGAGGTTGACGATGAAATAAACGAATATCAATCTGGTAAACGATCATCTGATCTGAAGAAAAAATACAAAGCATTACAAGGCTGTATGGAAATACAAGAGTGGTCAAATAACACTGGTGGCGGTAGAGGTAATGAACATTACTATGCAAAAGGTATTTAATTATGCCGAAATACACAGGATACATAAAAGTAACGGCACCATTAAAGCCAACTAAATTACAGCAAGAATTGATGGATATAATCGGTTCTGAAAAAGCTATGCGTGGAGTCCATCGATTATTAGGTGAATTTTGTGAACCTTATGTTCCAAAAAAGACAGGCGGATTACGTGCTGCTATGAAAGCTTATCCTGGTTCTGTAAAATGGGAAACTCCATATGCTCATTATCAATATACCGGTGTTGTGTATGCACCTAATTATCGCATAGAACGAAATGGTGAAATAATTGGTTGGTATTCTCCAGCAGGTAAGAAAAAGAGAAAAACTGATAGAGAACTTGGTGTACCCGGTGAATGGAAGGGCTGGAAATTTGGTTATTCAGAACCTGGAACAGCACACCATTGGCTTGATAAAGCAATGGAAGGCAGAGGTAAAAATAATTACAGTATTGCTGTAACAAAAATGTTAAAACAGTTGGCGCATAAATAAATGGTGTTTAACAATGATTGACAAAAATCAAGCTGTAATTGATTATTTAATACAATGCCCACAAATATTAAATAGTCCGTTATACTTCAATTTTATTAACGCAGAAGATGGAACTAATCAATTTCTTACTGTTAGTTCCGATAGATATTCGAGTAAACCTTTTATTGATGGAAGTGTTGAAAGAATTTATACTTTTACAATTATTACGTTTAGGTCTGCAACTGATATAGCAGTAGTAAAAATGGAAGGGTACCCAAACGAAAATATGTCAGATATGTCAGATATTCAAACGCTTATTGATTGGGTAAAAGAACAAAACGATTTACATAATTATCCGAATTTCGGAGAAGATTGTATTATAGATTCTATCATGCCGACAACAGATAATCCGAACTTTGATGGAATTGATGAACAAGTATCTCCTCCGTTAGCCGTATATAGTACATCAATAGAGATTCGTTACATAGACAATAGTAAGAAGATATGGAGGTAAGATAATGGCAGTTGCTACATTTAATCTTGCACAGGGTCAAAGAGCAGAACGTAAACTCCTCATTACTGTAGCTGAGTGGACTGAGGGTAATGAGCAGGTTCGTGAAATTCTCGGTACCCGTACTGAAGATTCCAGTATTGAATATAATCCTGATATTGAAACAACTACTGATATTCTGGGTATTAACTATACTGATATGAATAGGACTCAACCGCAACAGGATTTCGATCCATTTCTTATTCTGGGTGGTTCTAAACTTGGTCCTAAGTTAAATGATATTAGAAGTAGGAATGCACTTTCTGAATTAGGTCAGTTTACGATTTATATTATCACAGCATTTGTTGGTACTGCCGGTTCTTATGCCGCTGAAAAGCATACTGGTTGCACCATTGCGTATAACAGCATCGGTGGAGATTCCAATGTAAACTTCCCGATCTCTGTATATTACAGTAATAATATTACCAACGGTACTGTAGATAAATTAAGCGATGACTTTGAATTTACACCTGCTTAAGTGATGACTTCACATTCACACCTGCAACTGGTGAATAATTACACTAACTAATTTTAAACAGGGAGGATTAACTAATGGCTGAATTATTTGCAAATAACCAAAATACTAATGATGTAATTGATATTAGCTTAGATTCTTCAAAAAGGAAACGATTCCGTATAGATAAGGATGACAACAGAATTATTGAACTTGATACAACGGATTTAAACATTGTTGATAGATTCCAGAAAAAATATAATGAACTTGTAACCCTTATAGAAGAATCATTCCGTGATCTGTCAAAATCAGAAGATCCTGATTTTGGTAATGTTGGAGAATCTATTGCTAATGTTGATGCCAAGATGAGACAGATAATGGATGAAATATTCAATTCTAATATATCAGAAATTTGTGCCCCGTATGGTTCTATGTTAGATCCAATCAATGGTAAGTTTAGATTTGAATATATTTTTGAAACTTTAATTCCTCTTTATGAAAATGATATAAACAGTGAATTAAGGAAACTCAATACAAGGGTACAAAAACATACAAGTAAATACATAAAATGAAAGGATGATTAAATGTATGAAATTCCAATTTCTATACAATCATCCGATGGAAAAGAATATAAAATAAGAAATCGAGGAGATTATCGTACAATCTTGGATTGCTTTGATGCATTAGACGATGCCGAATTAGAATCAAGCGAAAGATTGATGGCTAGTCTCCTCATTTTTTATGAGGATTTTAATTGTATAGAAGATTTATATAAAGTGGACAATTTACAAGAGTTAGTAACTGGCATGTATAACTTCTTTAATTGCAATCAAAAATCCAGCGGTTCAGAATCAAAATATAAATTGATAGATTGGGAACAGGATTCACAGTTAATATGTTCTGCAATCAATAAAGTGGCTGGATTTGAAATAAGAAGTGCAAACTATATTCATTGGTGGACATTTATGGGATATTATACTGCAATCGGTGAATCTCCTATAAATACAATAATCGGCATCAGAGATAAAATAATGCGAGGTAAAAAATTAGAGAAATACGAAAATGAGTATAGAAGAAACAATCCTCAATTTTTTACTTGGAATAATAAAACTGTTGATCAACAAGAGGCAGAAGCTTATGTTATGAATATATGGAATAGTGGTGGTTAATTATGGCAGCTTACGATGATGATATTCAATTAACTGTCGGACTGGAACCCGGTAATGTCGTTGAAACAGCGGAAAAACTAAATGACGAAGTAGAAAAAATATTTGAAAGTTCATCTGGCAAAGATCTTTCAGCAAAGTTTAAATCATTATTAGCCAGTATGGATGCAATCAATACAAAATCTCAAAATATACAGGCTCATTTAAAAGATTTGGCAAATCAACCGATATATACCAATGATTATAATAAACTATCTGAGGATGTTACTAAATTAGAACATCAATTAAGCAAATTATATGATCGCAGAAAAACTCAAGATGAGGGAAAAATAGGTCATATATTAAATGATCCAGAATTAAGTGCTAAATATGCAGATACTACACGACAAATTGAAGAAGTAACAACAGAATTAAATAAATTATTAGCGACTCAGGAGCAGATGGAAAACGATGGTACAGCTTTTGTACCTGCAGAAGATAGAGAAGGTTATCAAGATTATATTGACAAATTAAGTGAATTAAACAATCAGATGATTGTTTACAAAGATCGAGTGGATGCACTTAATGATGGTGAAAGTTCAACTTTTTTAGATAGACTCTATGAAGCCGTTAAAAATACCACTCCGTTAATTGATGAATTAGGTAATACTATTGCAAGAAGTTTTGGTAGCATAATGGAACAAGGTGCTTCTGTAATGGGAAGTACATTTGTTAAAGAAATGCAACTGGGATTTAATGCAGTTACTACTGGTGCCCAAAAAGTTGCATCATTAGCAGGTTCTGCTTTTGAAGGTTTACGAACAGTTATTTCAAGAGTAAGTTCTGGTATTATAACATTAGGTAAATCTGCATTTTCCGGTATGGCTAATGGTGCGAGAAAAGCAGTAGAAGCCATAAACAACCTAAGGACAAGTTTATTAAAATTAGCAGGAAATGCAGTAAAATCAGGATTAGATAGAATAAAAAGTTCGTTAAACGGAATTGGTAAGAGCGCAGGGAAATCTAATAATGGTTTAAATGTAGGATTTAAAACATTTTTACGATACGGTCTTGGTATTCGTTCAACTTATGCATTAGTAAATAAATTAAGACGGGCATTAGGAGAAGGATTTGAAAATTTAGCAAAATCCAATTCTGAATTTAATGCCGCTATGTCGCAAATAAAAACATCTGTTGAATGGATAAAAAATAGTTTTGCGGCAGCAGTTGCACCTTTAATTGAAGCAGTGGCACCTGTTATAGCATCATTGGCAGAAAAGCTTGTAAATCTTATAAGATTAGCAGGTCAGTTTATCGCCGCTATTACGGGTAAACAAGTAATACAGGCAGATGAAGTTTATCAAGATTATGCTGAATCACTTGATAAAGGATCAAAATCCACTAAGAAGTTAAACAAAGAATCTAAAGAACTGGAAAAAACTCTTGCAGGATTTGATGACGTAGAATTGCTTAAGGTTAATAAAGATAAGGAAAAAGAAGAAGATGAGGAGCAAGAAAAAGCACCATCTTATTCATTTGTACCAGGATCTATAGATGCCGGTATGTCTGATTTAGCCGAAAAAATTAAGAAGTATTTTAAAGATATATGGGATGTAATAAAACAAGCTTGGGCACAAGAGGGTGCTAAACTTATAGAGTCTATAAAAAGAGCATTAGGTGCAGTAAAAGATTTATTAGGTGCAATAGCAAAAACTTTTCATGATGTATTCGTGGACGGATATGGCTTTGACTGGTTAGTAAGTCTTTTTCAATTACTCCAAACTATATTTGATATAATAACTGCGATAGCAACAGAGTTTAAACGGGCGTGGGAAGAGAATGATAGAGGATATAATTTTATAGCTTCTATATTTACATTATTAACTCAGATCAATAATCTATTAAAAGATATAGGTCAGTCATTTATCGATGCTTGGAATAGCGGTTCTGGCTATGCTTTAATCGCCGCTATACTTGAATTATTTACTGAAATCAATAATATGCTTACGGCAATAGCAGTTGCCCTAAGAATTGCTTGGAATGAAAATAATATAGGTTATACGTTAATCAAATCAATACTTGACCTGTTTACTATAATTGCTGATACATTAGCCGATATTGCAGACGCATTTGGACGTGCCTTTGTAAGTGATGCAGGAATAACAATGATTTCAAATATTTTGGAATTATTTAATACAATGGTTAATGTATTATATGTAATCACTGCCGCTTTTCAAGGTGCTTGGAATGATAATGATGCTGGTTTTAAATATATAACAGAACTGTTTTTAGCATTAGGTGAAATAGCAAGTTTACTGGATTCTATAGGTCAATCATTCATCAATGCGTGGAACGATGATGATAGAGGTAAAAAATTATTAAGTAATCTCATAGGATTATTTACAGTTTTAAATATCCTCATAGCCACAGCGTCAAGAACATTTAAACGGGCGTGGGAAGATAACGGACGTGGCGAGGAACTAATTGGAAACATTCTTGAAGTATTTAATGAAATAATACTGGCGATAAAAAATATAACAAATAATTTTGCAACCGCATTTAATGAAGAAACAGGCTATAATTTAGTTGCAAGTTTATTAGATATGTTTAACAAGATTAGTGGAACAATTAAAACTATTGCAATTAGATTTAGATTAGCTTGGAATGAAGATGATGCAGGATTAGACCTTATAACCTCTATACTCAATAAATTTACAGAGATAAATACAACAATAGGTAACATTGCAAATGCATTTAAACGAGTATGGGAAGATAACGGAACTATTGATGAGGTATTTGCAAATATCTTTGATGCATTGACCGAATGGGAAAAAGCACAAACAAATGTAATCAGCAGTCTTGGTAAATCGTTTGAAAAAGGCGGTACTGGTGAACAAGCTATATCTACTATAACATCTTTGATTAGCGATATTATTAAAAATATAGGAGATATAGAAAAAGCATTTAATAACGCTTGGGATAAAGATGGTCAAGGACAAAGAACTGTCAATGGTTTACTGGCAAGTGTAAAAGGTATATCTGAAACATTAGATACTATTGCATCAGATTTTAATGATGTGTGGAATGACGGTGGTAACGGTGAAGAATTAGTTGGCAGGGTATTACAAGTATTTGAAGATATTGAAGATACTATAGGAAGAGTATCGGAAGCATTCAAAACAGCGTGGAATGATAACGGTAACGGTAAAAAACTAATAGAAGATATATTAGACGTATTTAAAGAAACATTAACAATTATAGGCAAGATAACAACAGATTACGGTAAAACATTTGAAGATAGTGGTAAAGGCGTAGAAGCAATACGATCTATACTTGGTGCATTCGATGAAGTAGCAAAAGCTATAGAAGCGATCGAATTAGCCTTTGATGAAGCTTGGAATGATAATGAAACTGGTAAAAAATATATTGATTCCATTCATGACGCGGTAATAAAAGTTAATAAGGCGTTAGGACTTACAGTTGATGCATTTACAAAGGCATGGGAAGAAGGCGGTGCTGGTAAAGAATTATTTAAAACTCTGATGGAATCATTAGCAGAGTTTAATGGTGCTTTAGGTAATATATCATCTTCCTTCGGTTCCGCTTTTTCAAGTACGGCAGGTACAGACGCTTTTTCCGCTATAATTGAAGATGCAAACGAGTTAATTAAACTATTAGGTGATATATCTGGTGATTTCTCAGAAGCGTTTGCCGATGGAAGCGGTAAGCAAATGGTACAGGATATTGTCGGATTATTACGAACAGCATTTACAGGATTAGGTTATATCGAAACTGCGTTTAGAAAAGCTTGGAATGATGATAAGGCCGGTAAAAAATATATTGATTCCATCAATACAACACTAAGTTCCTTTACTACATTATTTGATGAGATTGGACAATCAGCAATAAGAGCGTGGAATAAGAATAATATTGGTAAAAGAATTATTCGTGCAATACTTGACTATGTAACCAATATAAATCGAATATTCGGTAACTTAGCTACCTCAATCAAAAATGCTTGGACTGAAGGTGGTAAAGGGGAAAGTATATTTGAAACTTTAGATAAACTTATTGCCACCGTAGCTGAAAACAGTGCGTCCATAGCCGAAAGTTTTGCAGATTGGGCAAGTGAGTTAGATTTTAATCCTCTTATAGAATCCTTTGAGGAATTACTCAAAAAAATTCAACCTATTGCTGATTTAGTTATGGGCAGTTTAAAAGAGGGATATACAAAAGTATTACAACCACTTGCAAAGTGGACCATAGAAGAAGGACTTCCTGCAACATTAGATGCCTTAGGTGAAGCATTAAAAGTTATAGGATCAGCATTAGAAGCCGCTAAACCTGCATTTGAATATATATGGGAAAATATTATAAAACCTTGGGCAGAGAGTATAGGAGTTATAGTTATTGCGGCTATAAAATTATTAACAGATGCACTTTCTGGTTTAAGTAATTGGATTAGTAATAATTCAGGACTTGTTTCTAACTTTGTAAAAATCTTTGGCAGTTTTATTACGATGTGGTTTGTTGGCGAAAAGATTATAACTATAATATCAGGAGTCGCAGGAGCGTTAGGTGCTATTATAGCTTCATTCAATCCGATGATATTAGCTATCGCTGCAATAGCCGCTGGGGCTGCCATTATAGTTACACACTGGGATGAAATTACAACTGCCGTTAATAATGCATTAGCCGCCATCCGAGAATTTTTAACCGGTGAACTTGATTTTACCGTACCGATTGAAAAATTAAGTAAAGATTCCAGAACCGTAGCCAACAATTTAAGAGAGGCACTAGATGCATACATAAGTGAAACAAATAATGCATCAACAGCTATTGATGAATTATATGATAAATTAGTAAATTACATGCGGACGGGCGGCGATGTTTCACAAATGTTCGATGAATTTCATCAGGCTTTAAGTGATGCAAATGTTTCCACAGAAGATTTTCAAAAAGCATTATCAGATACAATAGGTACAAACTCAGATGTACAAGCCGCATTATATGGAATAAGAGATGCAACACAGGAAATGTCAGATAAAGTGACCACAGCAAATGATAAACTGGGTGAATCTGGTGGTAAAGCAAGTGAAGCAGAAACCTATTTCAATAATTTAGCTGAACAATTCCAGTCAGCTGCTGGTTCTTATGATCAGTCAGCGAGTAATTTTGATGCGGCAACACAAAAAATCAGTGAAGGCACAAAATCGGCAACTTCTGAAGCACAACAAGATTGGGAAACATTTATAGCAGAAACAACCAAAGAAATAGATAATTTACAAAAAGAAATAGACGGTAATAACGGTATTTCAAAGACAACAGAAAACTTTGCTGATACCACAAAAGATACAAGTGATGAAACTATAAAAGCATGGGAAGCTATTAACAAAGATGTAAGTTCTGAAATTAAAGAAATGTCAAAAACTGTAACAGATAAATCCGATACTGTGAAAAAGAATGTAATGAAGGATAATAGTGATGTACAAAAAGATGCAGACAAACAATGGAAACTTGTAAAGACAGGAACGATTAAATATTTTGACGAACTTGTTAGTAGTATAAAATCAAAATCAACCGAATTGTCAAATGAAGTTCAATCTACATTCCAAGAACTTGCAGATAGCTTACCGGCTAAATTTGAAGGTATAGGAGATGAAATTGCCAACAAATTTGACGGTGTGAGCGATTTAATAATGGACAAGTTTAGCAATTTACCTGCGTTAATGTATATACAAGGACAGGAAATGGCACGTTCATTAGCTGAAGGTTTTAAGAGCATTTATATTCCCACTCCTCATATGAGAATTAGTGCTTGGGATCAGCACGATAACGGAAATGGTGGAATAATTTCTACTCCTCAATTTACTATTGACTGGTATGCACGAGGTGGATTTCCGAAAAAGGGACAGTTATTTGTCGGTAATGAAAACGGCATAGAAGCCATGGGTAAAATGGGCAATAAGAATGTTGTTGCAAATAACCGACAGATTATAGAAGGTATCAAAAACGGTGTACTTGATGCGATGCAAACTGTTTTAAGATCATTAAATAGTATGGGAACAAAGTTTAATTTCTCCGCTGAATCTTTATCAAAGTTTACGGAATTAAACAGCAATCTTAATAGATTAGCCCAGTATGCAGTTCCGCTTGTTGCACAAGGAAGATTATTACCGTCAACAGCTACAATGACAAATAACATGACAAACAGTTTAAGCCAGATACTTGACGAACTACAGTACCAATCAAACGATTCAATAACGATAGATGAATTAAGACCGGTATTGATTGACATATGCAGAAACTATATATCCAGTACAATGTACATTGGTGATGAACAGATTGCAAGAAGCGCAAATAGAGGTAACTTACAGTTAAATAGAATTTTAGGGCAGGCATAAAAATGTATAATTACGGTCCAATAAGGATTGACGGGGTGTTAGTTCCCACCCCGTCAACCTATAATTTTGATATTGAGGATTTATCCACAGAAGGTGTAACTGGTAGAACACTTGACGGTATCATGCATAAAGATGTGGTTGACGTTAAAGATTATTATACAGTAACGTGGAAACATCTTTCATGGGAACAGATGTCATTGATACTGACCTTAGTAAATGGAAAAGAACAAATGGAGGTAACTATTATTGATCCGATGAGGCCTAATACTTATGTAACGAAATCATTCTATGTGGGAAAAAGAAGTGGCAAATTACAGAATCTTAATAATCCAGTAAGTATGTGGGCTGATTTATCATTACAGTTTATAAGGATTTGATGCAATGAAAAATTTATCGACTGATTTTAAACGTGCTTTAGCACGAAATCATAGAAATTATCTCGCCTATGCGGACATAACATGGCCTCAGAATCAACAAGGTCAGCGTCAGACATTAGCATTAAATAATACTAATTTATGGGCAGGTGGGTTCTCATATGAGGAACTTGTATCAGAAGATGAAGAATTTACAGCATTAGGTTCTGTATATATGGGAACTGCCAAACTCATAATAAATAACATAGATGAAAGTTATACGCCATATGTATTTGAAGATGCTGAAAGCATGGTACTTCAAATAGGAATGGAATTTCCTGATACTTCACAGCAATCAGGAAAAAGAATAGAGAAACATAAAATAGGAACATATCATGCGGCAGAAGTTAAATATGATGGAACAATAGTATCATTATCTTTGCAGGATAATATTGCAAAATTTGATAAACCATATTCTGCAAGTAAATTAACTTATCCTGCTACTTTAATTGATATTGTAAATAATTGTTGTACCATTTGTAATGTTCAATTGGCGAACAATTCATTACAATTTCCTCATTATAATTATGTGATTAAATCAAGACCAGATGATGATGCCATAACATGTAGGGATGTAATTAGTTGGGTAGCTACTATAGCAGGATGTTTTGTAAAGTGTAATCCAGACGGTCAGATAGAATTTAAGTGGTTTAATCAGCAAGCTATTGAACAGGAAATGACAATACTCGATGGCGGTACCGTAACTCCGTGGAGTACAGGTCAAAATGTAAACGGCGGTACAGTAACTCCTTGGAGTACTGGTGAAGTTATAAACGGTGGTACAGGAGAAGGTACATATAATTTTCATACAATAACCAGTTTATATTCTCAAACTATTGCCCTCGATGATATAGTAATAACAGGACTAACAGTACAAATAGATAAAGATGTTAAATCATCTGAGGAAACTGAAGATTCTACTATATATTCTGTAGGAACTACTGGTTATATAATTTCGATCACGAATAATAAATTTTTTAATGCGGAAAATGCACAAGAAATATTAACATGGCTTGGAAATCAGTTAATAGGATTTCGATTCAGAAAATTAAATATAACTATTCCTAATACTCCCGCCATTGAATCTGGTGATGTTATGCTTGTATATGACAGAAAAGGAAGAGGATATGCAAGCTTAGTAACAAGAACAAGTTTTTCAGTGGGAGGTACACAAGAGATAGTATCCGGTGGAAGCACACCAACGAGAAATAAAGCCACACAGTATTCCGCATATGCACGTAGTATAGTAGAAGCCAGAAGATTAGCACAGGCAAATAGAACAGCTTTTGATTCAGCTTTGGAAGATTTGGGTCGGGCATTAGACGCAAAAACTGGATTATATCCCACTGAAAAAACGACAGAATCAGGCAGTATTTACTATCTACATGATAGACCTAAACTTGAAGATTCTTCAACGGTAATACAAGTAACAAGTGAAGCTATAGGTATTACAACTAATTATAATAGAGGTGTTGATACTGAGTGGAATTGGGGCGTTACAGTAGACGGTACAACTATAACAAAAATATTAGTTGCAATCGGAGTAAACGCTAATTGGATAAGATCGGGTAATATAAAGATTGTAAATACAGTAAGTGGACAAGATGAAAAAGAAATTTTTTATGCAAGTATAGATTCCAAACTTGTTAGAATAGCAAAAGATGTAATAGTTGCTTCAAGTGATGGTATTGTCGTTATTCAAGCAAAAGATACAAATGGTAATGAAACATTTTATCTTAATTCTGGCACAGGTGTTGTTAGAATCAATGCGACAAGTTTTTCCTTAAGCGGTCGATCTGTAAATCAAATTGCATCTAATGCAGGTGCAACAGCAGGTGCGGATGCGGCGAATACAGCATTGGCTAATTATGATCCTGCCGATGAATTAACACAAGCTGAAATATTTAATCTATTAACTGGAGGAACGAAAACTACTCCGGGTTCTACACAAGGTATATGGTTAAACAATGGAAAAGTATATCTTAATTTTTCTTATGCGCGAGGTGGAGCATTAACACTTGGTGGAGCAAATAATGGAAATGGTACTTTTAATGTACTTAATGCGGACAACAATCAAATAATCGCAATCGATAATAACGGAACAATTTTCAGAAGTACAACCGCTGACGAATACATTAAAATCAATGAAAACATAATTCAAGGATATGCAGGTACACCGGCACGTTTACATAGTTGGATTGATTTATGTGCTGATTATGCTGGTACTGGTAGTTCAACCGTAAAATGGATGGTTTTTGAAACCTCGTCATACTCCAAAGGTATAAAGTTGATAGCGGGTGGAAACGGTTCTATTGAATTAGACGCTGGTTCAAGATCAGTTAAGTTTTTATCAAAAATTGATGCTGGACAAATAAATTCATCAACCTATATAGAAGCCGCAGATCATTTTTATACACCTGGATATGTGGAAGCAAAAGATCATATCAATACTTCAGGCAATGTAGAATGCTATAGTTTAACTGTAAACGGAACACCTCCGTGGACAACTTCATCCGATAGACGATTAAAGAAAAATATTGAAGATGCCGAAGAACAAACAGAAAATATCAAAAAGCTGAAAGTTCATCAATTCGATTGGAAAGATGATAGTGGTCATGTTCCTGTCGGACTTGTCGCCCAGGAATTACAAGAAGTTTATCCAGAACTTGTTAAAGAATCAGATAACGGATTGAGAATTGATTATATCAATATGGTTCCTTATCTAGTTAAAACAATTCAGGAACAGAATGATAGAATCAATTTATTGGAGCAGAAATTAAATATGCTTGAAAAGAAATTGGAGAAACTTATATGATAAGGTTAGAATTTGAGGTAAGCAATCAATTTATAAATAGGACAGATCAACAAAAGCCAGTTTCTGATAGTAAGAACTATTTATATTCCCATTTCACTTTTTTAACAGAAGAGTGGCAGAATAAAACGGTCACTGCATTATTTACAAAAGGCGACAAATCGTTTATAATATTAGTAGATACAAATGGTGATTGTCCTGTACCTTGGGAACTTATTCAGAATGGGGGCGATGTATATGTCTCAGTTTATAGCGGAGACTTATCTACCACGAATAACTCAAGAGTAACTATTTATGAAAGTGGTTATATAGAAAATGCAGAAAATTCTCAACCACCTACTCCTAATATTTATGCCCAAATATTAGATGATGTAGATGGATTAAGAGGCGAGGTTGCAGAATTAAAAGATTTAATTGATGGCGGCGATGTATTGATAATAGACGGTGGCAATACAAGCGACTGGATAAAGGAGTGATAAATTGGATGCCATAATTCAAAACAGGCGAGGTGACTATTCGGAAGTTATTCCCGAAAACTTACGACCTGGTGAATATGTTGTTGTACAACAGAATGATCCTAATTCAGATAGTGGTCAATCTGTTTATGTAGGAATTAAACAGGGTGTTGTAAAAAGACTTGCTTTTTCTAATGAAGTGGGTGATTATCAGATTCAAGCACAAGAAGCGGCAGAACAAGCTAAGTCCGCTCAATCAGCAACAGCAACAATGGTTGGGCAAGTAAATACAAAGTATAATGAAATAAATACATTAGCTGGACAGGTAGCTACAAACGCACAAACAGCACAAACAGCGGCACAAACAGCAACAACTAAAGCAAATGAAGCATCCCAATCAAAAACAGATGCCCAAACAGCTTCACAAACATCTGTTAAGGTATTAGGAAGTATGGCTCCTGCTTATGATGCAACAAAGACATATGCAGTAGGAGATTTAGTTATATATGATAATGCATTAAAACAATGTAACACAGCTATAACTACTCCTGAAGCATGGAATGATGCTCATTGGATAAATGCTACTGTAGAAAACGAATTAACTAATTTAAAGGAAGATTTAAGTAATACAGACGCTTTGCAAAAATTGCTTTGTGATGATGTTCCGAATACCATTCAGACATACACGTTTACGGATGGAGCCGTATCGCAGGTAACTCACAGTGCAGACAATGTAGCGGTCAGAACGGATGTTTTTACTTATTCATCGTCATCAATAACAGAAACACGGACGCTAAACAGTGGCGAATCTCTCGCAATTGTGACAAACCTTACAACACTGGAAACTACAGTGACTTACAACGAAGCCGAACCTTATGAAGTAGTGTATAGCGTTACGGATGCTGTTCAAGGTGCTTGGGTATATAGTAATGGCTCTTATTCAAATAATGGTAGAACAGATAGGGCTGGTTCAAAGATGCTCGGATATACGCCGCAAATCGGTGACATTATCAGGGTTGAGGACTCACAAAGACGATATAAATTTACCACTGGAACTGGCATAGATAACTACAGGATTACCAGCACAGATGATTTAGTTGTTGACCAGACAGCAATGGCTACATTGAAAACGATTTTGTTTGTAAAAGCCGATAACTCTGACTTTACAAGCAATGACCTTGCTTTTTTGAATCAAAATACTCATGTTTATAGACAATCGGTATAACAGAAAGAAGGTGTAAGAATGGCAGTTAGTATTTGGGAAGGAAGTAAGGCGCAGGAACTTATAGATGCAGTAAAAAAAATCTCATCCAGTAGTGGCTTGTCTAATGAGGTTAAAATAGCATTATTGACTTGTTTTAGACACGTGGCATGGGACGATGATCAATATCAAGTGTATTATGATGCGTTAGAAAATGCATTAAACCGTACAGACCCAGACCCAGGTTACCCTAAAATTATCGCAAGTTTTAATCAAGATTATCGAACAATTTATACTGACGATCCTATCAATTCATTAAAAAATAACATTATTGTTAAAAAATACGAGAATATAGATGACACAGATGGAACAATTATATCAGATTATACAATACTTGGTACATTAAAGGAAGGAAATAGTATAGTTAATATTTCGTCAGAAGGGCTTAATGCAAGTCTTACCATTCCGTGTGTTTTACCTAAATATACATATACTTTTACAGCTAACGATCTAATCCTTTATAAGGGTGGTGTCCAAAGTTGGGACCCGGATGGAAAAGTATATGTACCGTTTTTGGAGGCTAATAATACACGAAGAGGGTTCATTACTCCAAATGGGACTTATCCTTTAAGAATCAAACCGGGAAATACAATAGTGGAAGGGCATTATCCAATTCATATACCATCTGACGCAACGTCTGTTACTATTTCTGTGTCGCCTAATACAATGCAAGTTGCTTGTAACGGTTGGGAAATGGATTTTTCAGAAAAACGTTATAGATATATTAGTGATAGTGATTCTGGTTTTTCAACCGGAGGAGTATCGAAAGCTATACCTTTATCAAATAAATATTCTGGCGTACGAGCGTTGGGCATTATTCTTAAATTTAATAGTTCCGGCTCTACATTCACAACGGAGCCGACTCAATGCACTGTTACATTTTCATGAATATTATTTATGGATGGTGATATAAAATGGCAATATATAGTCTTAGTAAGGGCAGACTTTACGATGAATCAGAAAGTGATAGTTTTTTTAAAAATGTGCTAATTACTCGTGGGCGAGTACATAATGCAAATTATTATATTTTACATATAAATAAACAACGAAATGATGGTAAATTTCAATATCCATTCGTATATTGTCCTAATGGAAGCAGTGCAAGAAATCAGTCAGCCTTGTCAATGAACATACAAAAAGGATATTATATTGCAATAAATGCCGGTATATTTGACGTTGATGGTCAATATGACAAAACTGATGGGCAAAGAAGAAACGCTCCTCTTGGAATAACCATACAAAATTCTACAGTTATTACAGGAAGTGACGGATACTATCATGATGCACTAACCATAAATCAAAACGGAGATCTGAGTCACACACCTCGTGGTATAGACACAGATGCACAAAGTTTAATAACGAATGGCATTGTATCGGCTGTGACTGGGTTTGGAGCATTTATTGAAAATTATGAGGTCAATGATTCAGCACAAGGAATTATTGGTAGTTATGATGCGCAAAGACAGATAATAGGACAATATGGAAATGGAGATTACGCCATTATAACCATAGAAGGCCGTTCGTTTGATAATTCAACGGGTTTATCAGTTGCCAACATAACTGACTTTTGTGTGAATTTGGGATTAAAGTTCGCGTATTTACTTGACGGTGGCGGAAGTACCGAAACGGTTATAGGCAGAAAACAATTAAATACCATATACGAAGGTACGCAAGGTAGGTTAGTGCCTACATTTATAGTATTTAATGGCATGAATGTTTTTACCGCATAATTGAGGATATTGAATTAACTTAAAGCAGGCTTTTAAACACATAAAAAATACTGTTTTGGCAAAGGATAATAACAATGCTGTTTAATGATATTAACATTGGTGACGTATTTGTAAAAATACATGGATCAAAAGCGCACTACCTTTGCGTTGGTAAAAGTATAAATATAGAAGAAGGTCAAGTGATAAATATTGTACATTTATTAAATATCAAGTATCCGCAGTTACCGAAAGCTATACGTTTTGAAGATTTTAAAGAATTTACTAAAGCTGGTCATGAGGATTTAAGCGGAATCAAACAGATTTTAGATGTAATTAAAGAGAAGTATGTTTAATAACTAACTTAAAGCAGGCAGTATGGAGATTATTACATGATAATTCTTATAGCGGTATTAACATTACTCGGCATAATAAGTTCGATTTATGAAATCCGAAACGAAACCGAGGATGATAAAAAGAAAAAGAAATGGCTGTTTGAACACGGTCTTTACTAACTTAAAGCAGACGGTATAAAGGATAATACAAATGGTATATTTAATAGGTGGTTTAGTTATAGGTTTTGCAGGCGGGATGATGTTTGCAACTATGATATTCGATAAGGAGAGATGAATATGACATTTGGAGAAGCACTTGAAAAAGTAAAAGAAGGTAAACGTATTTCAAGAAAAGGATGGAATGGTAAAGAACAATATGTAGAACTTGCTACCCATGTTTCGTATCAAAACTCTAAAGGTGAAATTATAAATCCACAACACGATGCATTTGCAGGAAGTATTGCCCTTGCTTTTGTAGGTACTTCTGGAATACAGATTGGATGGCTTGCTTCACAAGCAGATATGTTAGCTAACGACTGGGAGGTTAAATAATGAACTATACACTGGTTATATCGGTATGTTCTTTACTCTTAGCCGGGTATACTTTTCTCAGTAAGAATAATAAGGAAAATACAACAGAACTAACAACCGTCATTGTGAAGTTGGAAAATATAGGTAATGGAATAAGGGACATTAAGACTGAATTAGCTACATTAAAGAATGATCAGAAAGAAGATCATGATAAGATTATAAAGTTGGAAGCTTCTATAGCAACTGCCTGGAAACGCATTGATGAGATAAAGAAGGAAGATGCAAATTTATGATTTTACAGTTCCAGAATTAAATAAGTTTAGGGAATTATGTAACTTTGATGAACAGGAATTAACTTATTTTAATTTCCGCGCCCGTCATAAATCAAATACATTTATCTCTATGGAGATGCATGTATCAGAAGCACAAGTATCAAAGTTGGCAAAACGTGTAAAGAGTAAGATTTTAAGAGTAACTCCTTATTTATAAAAAACGTATAATTTTTGTAAGAGTACCGTATAAGTGCGGTACTCTTTTTTTGTCTATAATTACAATCAAATAAAGGAGGTGTAAGCGATGCAAGATATTGGTGAGGCATTAAATACGATAATGCAGGAAAAACAATGTTCGCCCGTTTATGCCTTCTTTTTATTATCTGAAAGTCAGAGAGAAGGTGGTAAAGATGGGCTACGTGAATTACAATCCAAATCCGACAAGAAAATTAGTAGGAGATTGCGTTATAAGGGCGATTTCTAAAACAATGGACAGAGATTGGGAAGATGTATATTTGGATGTAATGATACAAGGTTTTACTATGCATGATATGCCATCTTCCAATGACGTATGGGGAACTTATTTAGCAGATCATGGTTTTAGAAGATATGTTATTCCTGATACTTGTCCCTATTGTTATACAGTAAATCAGTTTGTAATGGATAATCCAGATTTAACTGGAATACTCGCTACTGGTACTCATGTAATAGCAGTAAGCGATGGAAATTATTATGATACATGGGATAGTGGAAATGAAGTTCCCATTTATTATTGGAGGAAAGAATGATGGCATATAACAACGGTTTTCCAGTAGGTTATCAACCTATGTATCCTCAGTATAATTTTGTTCCTCAACAGCAACAGTATACTCCCTCAACTATACCTCAACAGAATTATACTCCATCAACTGTATCTCAACAGCAACCCGTTAATGATACTGGTATTTTATGGGTACAAGGTGAAGCAGGAGCAAAGTCGTGGGCAGTAGCACCGGGAAAAAGTGTAATGCTTATGGACAGTGAATCAAATACTTTTTATATTAAATCATCCGATCAAAGTGGTATGCCAATGCCATTAAGAATATTTGATTATCAAGAGAGAACATCCCAAACTAATCAATCCCAATTAGCACAACACCAAGAATTTGATACATCACAATTTGTTACTTGGGATAAATTAGATGAACGTATAACACAAAAATTGGATGAATTTACAAGACCATCGGGAGGTAATAATAATGGGTAATTCTTTATATAGTTCAATAGGAAATAGTTCTCAGAATATGCCGTTTAATATGCAGGAAATAACAAATAGATTAAATCAGTTTAGACAATCTTTTTCTGGTGACCCTAAAGCACAGGTTCAACAGCTTCTTAATTCTGGAAGAATGACGCAGAGTCAATATAATCAATTATCCCAAATGGCAACACAGATTCAAAAAATGCTTACCAAACAGTGATACAAATACCATGGCCAAGGTTAATGTATAAATTTATTAAGGAGGTTAAAGACGATGGCTTTAACAGAAGGTGGAAATGGAGGTAATGAAATGGTTATGCCTGTAGCACCTATGTATGGTGGCGGTGGTTCCGGCTTTGGTGGCTGGGGCGGCGATAACGGTTGGTGGATTATTCTTCTGTTCCTGTTTGCTCTTGGCGGTTGGGGCAACGGCTTCGGTGGAGGCTATGGTGGAGGCGGTGCAATGCCTTACATCATGAGCAATACTACCAATGCAGATGTTCAGCGTGGTTTTGACCAGCAGGCAGTAATGAGTGGGATTTCCGGCATACAGTCTGGTATTTCTGGATTATCTACTCAACTGTGTGGATGCTGTGCAGATGTGCAACAGTCCTTATGCAATGGTTTCGCAGGAGTTAATGCAACAGTTAATAGTGGATTCGCTAATGCTGAAACAGCGGCAAATGCCCGTCAGATGGCGAACATGAATCAGGCATTCAATGCCCAGACAGCTATGATGCAAGGATTCAACAACATCGGTTCTCAGTTTGCCGATTGTTGCTGTGAGAACAGACTTGGACTTGCCGATCTGAAATACACGGTGGCGACAGAGAATTGTGCTGATAGAACTGCGGCGGCTCAGAATACAAGGGACATTATTGATTCTCAGACTCGTGGCACTCAGGCTATTCTTGATAAACTTTGCCAGCTTGAACTTGACGGAGTTAAGGCTCAGGTTGAAGCTAAGAATGATAGAATTTCTGAACTTCAGACCCAGCTTAACATGGCTAATCTTGCGGCTTCTCAGACCGCTCAGAATGCCCTTATTCAGAATGGTTTTGCTAACGAGGTTGATGCTCTGTATAACAGACTTAACTCCTGTCCTGTCCCGACTACTCCGGTTTATGGTCGTACTCCTATTTTTACTTGTTCGCAGAATCCGTACGATGGGTGCAGATGCGGCGGTAACGGATTCGCAAATTGATGAGGTGATACTATGGCAAAGTATATTACATCAACGGATCAAAACGTTGCTCTGAACGGTACCTTTCCGTTTAACATTGTATCTATCCCGTGTAATAAAGGATGTGTAATCCCTATCACAACTGGGGTTCTTACTTTACAAGGTAGCAGAACTAATAGATTTGCGAGATATGAGGTTGAACTTCAGGCAAATATTGCGATTCCAGAAGGTGGAACTGTTACGCCAATAGCAGTCGCAATCACACTTAATGGTGTAGCTATTCCTGATAGTGTAGCAATTATTACTCCCGCGGCGGCAGAAGATGTGTGGCATATTAGCACATCCGCGACAATCACAGTACCGTGTGATTGTTGTGTATCAGTTTCGGCCGCTTACGTGGATGCCACAGAAGATGATGCAACAGTGACTCCTACTCCGTCAATTTTTGTACGGAGAAACGCCTCGCTGACCGTATCCAGAACAGCATAAGAAAGGAGGTATGTCAAATGGATAAGAATTATGAAGCTATAAAAGAAATTCTGGAAGATCAGATTAAAAAGATCGTCAAAAAAGGAGACATATCTCCTCAGGAACTTGATAATCTCTATAAAGCCTCTGCTATTTGTTTAGACTTTGAAACAAAAGATGCCATGAAGAAAGCTGAGGAACAGCAAAAACAAGGCGGTCAGTCTATGAACAGCTATAATATGGGTAACCGTAGAGGTTCTTATAATATGGGCGGTTCTAATGAAGGTGGAAATTCTACTCATTATCCGTGGTTTATGTACGCAGGTGATGGAACATATGATTTCGGAAATAGTGGTAACTCTTATGGACCTATCTGGAATCAGGATATGGAAAATAAGTCTCTGCATGAATTACACTCTCAGGACGGCAATAGCAATAGAAGAGGCGTAAAAGGAACCGGACGTGGCAATTCTTATGATCGTTCCTATGAAGGTGCGTATGACGGTGCTTATGATGGAGCATACGACGGTAGTTATGATGGAAGTTATAACGGTAGCTATGACGGGTCTATGGATGCTTCTGGTGATAATTCCTATCGCCGGGGCAGAGATCAAAGAACTGGCAGATATGTAAGTCGTGATAATAGAGGATATAGTCGTGCGATGGATAAACAGCGCATGATCGGTAAACTCGAAGATATGATGGACGATGCTCCGTCAGAAAAAGAACGGCGTACATTACAGCAATGCGTTGACAAACTGGAAAGACAGTAATCAATTACAGAAGAGGGAGAGATAATTCTCCCTCTTTTTTTATTAGGAGAATCAGAATGAATTTAGCAGTTATAAATAATATGATAACAGAATTGGAAAAGAATGATGATACATCATTATCTAATATAAGGAACTTATCAGCTTTATACATTGTTAGAGATCATTTATCTATAGAGGAATCAAACGATAAAACAGTATCAGAATTAAATGATATATTGCCGTCATATATACAATATAAAGCAATAAAGCGCAAATATCAGTTAGGGGAGGCATCAAAAGAACGTGTTCTTTCTTATTTAAAGAGCGTGTGCAAAGAGATCAAAGAATTTATGCAAACACTATATAGTGGAACAGATATGCAGGAAGAACGTGATATATTAAAACAACTTGTAAAAGATATGCAGTGACGCATATCTTTTTTTATTGACTTTCTTTTAAATATGTAGTACAATATTTCTGTAAGCAAGTAAACGCATTCATAAAGGAGGAATTATGAAAAGTATTACTCTTTTGTTACAGGACGCACTTGATGTTATGGAAGACCTCGATATTGAAGTTGAGCCTATTTCTAAGATTACGTGGAACTACAGATTGAAATCTGTATGGGGTAAATGTATCAGACAGAATAATATGTACAGGATCGAATTGAATCCGATTTTAGATGATGACGATGTATCTTGGGAAGATGCATTGAATACCGTTATTCATGAGGTACTGCATTGTCATCCAGATAGATTCTGTCATACAGGCGAATGGAAAAGATGCGCTGATTTAGTTAATAGAGAATATCCTATTTATCATATTGAAAGAACTACTTCCGCTGAAGAGAAAGGTGTTGAAAACAAAATTCAGAGGAGTTATAAATACGAAACCGTTTGTTTAGATTGTGGTCATACAGAAAGATGGCAGAGAGAATCACGGGTGATAAAAGCTTTAAAAAGAAATTCTCATTCCTGCCGTTGCTCATGCGGTTCTACTAATATACAGTTGATTGTTTTAAAATAATCGTTGACAGCTATATAAATGTGTAGTATAATATTTACAGTTACAAGATAACACGATTCAAGAGAGGAGAAAAATTATGGTAAAAGAATTTGAAAAAGTGATGGCAATGGTTAGTTTAACGGAAAGTTTTGATGATGCATATGATGCATTGGCAGCAATTGGGATGAGTATTGACTCCATTGCTTTAAAGCATAACATTCCGATTAACAAGTTACTGGCTCAGTTGATAACTGTCGTTAAAGAAGTGAATGAACAGGACGGACCGCTTACTGAATTGTCTGGAACAAAGTGTACTGTTAAGATTGTTAGAAAGGAGCAGAAAAATGATTGACGTTAGATTGGCAGAAGCTACTAAGGTCAACGGGGATTGGTCACTTTATGTGACCTTTCCCTACGATCAGAAAATCGTTGATGTAATTAGGGGATTTTCAAGTCGTTCTTGGGATAAAGATAAGAAAGAATGGGAACTTCCCATTAAATGTTTTAAGTCTTTTATTGATTCCCTTCCGGATTTTGATTTTGATATTCATGGGAAATGGGAAGCATTAGCAGAGAAAAAAGAAGTTGCTATTCCTGCCGGATTTCAGTTTAAGACTAATCCTTTTCAGCATCAGATTGAAGGATTTCAGTACGGACTTAATAACGATAGATGGTTATTAGGGGATGAACAGGGGTTAGGAAAGACAAAGCAAGTTATTGACATTGCAGTGGCAAAGAAACTTGTTAAAGGTTATAAACATTGTCTCATTGTTTGTGGTGTGAATGGACTTAAATGGAATTGGGTAAATGAAGTTCGTACCCATTCAAATGAAGATGCTTGGATTCTTGGACAGAGATATAAAGCCGGTCATAGAGTTATTGGGAGTCTTATCGATAGAATTGAAGATGTAAAACGCATTAAGGAAATTGAAAGTTATTTTCTTATTACCAATGTAGAAACATTGAGAAATGAGGAGATTACAAAAGAAATTCAGAAACTCTGTAAAGATGGAACTATTGGTCTTGTTGCTATTGACGAGATTCATAAATGCAAGAATCCTACATCACAGCAAGGAAAAGCAATTCTGAAAATTCAGCCTGAATGTAGAATTGCTATGACGGGTACTCCGCTCATGAATAATCCTTTTGATTTGTATATCATTCTCAAATGGTTGGGATATGAGAAACATCCTTTCTATGCTTTCAAAAAGCATTACGGATTGTTCGGTGGATACGGTGGATATGAAGTCGTTGGTTATCGTTATCTTGACGAACTTCAGGCACAGTTAGAAGAAATCATGCTTAGGAGATTAAAGAAAGATGTTCTTGATCTGCCTGAAAAGACTCGTATTACAGAATATGTGGAAATGACTCCAAAGCAGAGACAGATTTATAATGAGGTAACTGCTGATATTAAGATGAACATTGACCAGATTAAAATGCAGAATAATCCTCTTGCGGAACTTATCAGAATGAGACAGGCAACCGGATATACAGGTATTCTTTCTTCTACAGTTAAAGAGAGTGCTAAACTTGACAGAATGGAAGAACTTGTGGAAGAAGCTGTAGAAAACGGTAAAAAAGTTGTTATCTTTTCTAACTGGACACAGATGACCGATGTAATTTGTAACAGACTTATAAAATATTCCCCGGCTGTTATTACGGGCGATATTAGCGATAATATGCGCCAAACAATGGTAAATGAGTTTCAGAATAACGATAGCTGTAAAGTTATTATCGGTACTATCGGTGCTATGGGTACAGGACTTACTCTTACAGCCGGTACAGTTGAAATCTTTATGGATGAACCGTGGAATCGTGCTAATAAAGAACAGGCAGAAGATAGATGTCATCGTGTAGGTACTACTGAAAATGTAACTATTTACACACTTGTCTGTAAAGATACCATCGATGAAAGAATCAATGAACTTGTTGAAAAGAAAGGTGCTATGGCAGATGCATTAGTTGACGGACAAGTTAAAATAGATAAAGGACAGTTACTTGATTTTCTCATTAACTAAATATTGAAAAATAGGTTGACAAGCTAAGTTATTAGCTTGTCAACTTGTTGACAAATTTACTATTATGTTATATAATATTGTAAATGAAAACTATGAGCAGATGATAGAAAAGGATGTGATGATTATGTGAATGGAGGTAATTTTATATGGCAGAAATAGTAAATGATGTGCTAACAAATAATACAGAACGACTACTAAAAATTGAAGAAGTAGCAGTTATAATAGGTAGTTCTTCTAAATCAATAAATAATTGGTATTGGTTTAAAAGAGAAAATCCTGACAATGAATATTCTCAAATGTTGCCCGACTATATTCAAGACGGAGAACGACAGACAAGATATTGGAAAGAATCCGATATTTGGAAACTGATTGAATTTAAACAAACAATTCCTCGTGGTAGAAGTGGAATATTAGGTAGCGTTACTCAAAAGTATTATCATAAACGGAGGGAAAAGAATGAATCTAACTGATTTGGAAAAACTAATTCCGCAATATGCGGCTAATAAAAATGAACTTGACAGCTATAAAAAGATTTGCGAAAAGGAAAATGCCAAGATTAAAGAGATCATGAAAAGCTTTGCGCTGGAGCATTTTGAATCCGGCGGATATAAAGTGACTTATTCTATATCTCCGAGAGAATCTATAGATGAAGAAATGCTTTTGGAAATTATACGAAGAAATCATATCAAAGGAATTATAAAGACAAAGGAATATATTGATTTTGACGCATTAGAAAAAGCTATGTATGACGGTAATATTTCAATGGATGTACTGTTAGAAATGGATAAAGCAAAAGAAACAAAGAATGTGGAAACATTAAGAATAAGTAAAATTAAAGTAGCTAAGGAGGAAAAATAATGTATATCAATCCGGTTCTTGTAGGTGTTGTTGCTACACTGTTAGTGGAAATTTGTGTTGCTGTAGTTTATACATATTTTAATGATAGGAGATAATTATGCAGATTACATCTATTCGTGCCACAAGTCGTGCGTCTATTAAAGTACATGATTCATTTTATACCATCGAGTATTGTGAGGAAAGAAGTATTGCTCCTGAAGATAGCATTGAAGAGGAAAGAACAAAACTTTGGGATACATGTAACAATGAAGTAGATGGTCAGATTGAAGATATTTTAAAATCTTTCGGAAAGAAATAAAATCTTAAAATATTTGTTGACAAATAGACTATTATGTTATATAATAATGAAGTCGTAAGAAAGCGACAACAAATAGGTTAGCTTGCACCTCCGCCACGGTGCTTGCAATAGTACCTCATATCGGAGTACAGGCTAACAAGAAGTCTATACATTTACAGAGTGGCGGCTGTATTTGTATAGACTTATTTGTTTTTATAGGAGAATTTTATGAATGGTATATCAAAGCTTCTTAGTACAGATGGATTCATACAGGTGAATAAAACATTGATTAAACAAATAGGATTACATGAAGCTATTATTATTGGTGAGTTATGTTCAGAATATAATTATTGGGAAGAACATAATAAATTAGAAGATGGTAAATTTTATTCTACCCGTGAAAATATAGAAAATAACACTGGACTAAATGATCATTATCAAAGAAAAGCATTTGCCGTACTTAAAGATTTGGGAATCATTGAAATAACTAAAAAGGGATTACCAGCAGTAAATTACTATAAAATAAATTTTGACAAGTTATTAACCACATTAAATTCAAGTAGTTCACGAGATGAAGAACAAGACATTCAGGAAATGAACTTAAATAATAATAAACAAACAAAAATAGAAAAACAAGAAAAAGTAGTATCTAAAGATACTACTACAGAATTTCAATTTGGCAGTAAACAGAAACAGAAAAAAGAATCTTTATATACCAAATGTCTTAATTTAATTGACAGCTATGATTTTAGTACATGGGGCAATATTAGAAAGTTACTAATTGATTATCTTAATTATAGATTATCTGTCAAAGAGAAACCGTTATATAGTAATATGTGGAAAGGTATGCTTTCTAAATTAGCAAATTTATGTGATAATGATATAGACATGTATGAGTCGGTTATTATGCAGAGTATAGAAAGAGGTTATCTTTCATTTTATCCCGTTTCAAATTCTTCTTATAGTAAAGATTATGATGTAACAAGAGGAAAAGCTTGGGAAGAACATGTAAGTTGTAGACAAGCTACTCCTGAGGAATTAGTTGAACTTGAAAGATTGGATAAAGAGCGTGAAGCTATGGGATTGAGGACAAGATTTTGAAAAATGAAAATTGTTGGTATAAAAGTGTATGTACATATGATTATTGTACAAACTGTATACGATATGCCGAAATGAAATATTTAATGGATTCAAGTGGTATTCCGAAAAACAGACAGAAGCCCAAAGAACTAATTGCCGGTTCTGATTATGATGCATTTTATAAATTAAATGATGTTAAGGAAAAAATAGATGAATATGTCAATATAGGCGGATTTAATTTATATATATGCAGTGAAAATACCGGTAACGGTAAAACAAGTTGGGCTATAAAGATTCTGTTGAAATACTTTGATAAGATTTGGGCAGGTAATGGATTTAGAGTTAGAGGAATGTTCGTTCATGTTCCCACATTACTTGCAAAATTAAAAGATTTTGATCATCCAGATCCTTCACTCAAGACATATCGTGAAAATTTAAACAATGCAGATTTAGTTGTATGGGATGATATAGCAGGAGCAAAATTATCTGATTATGATATTTCGCAGTTGCTTATGATTATAGATAGTCGTATTATAGATGATAAGACAAATATATATACAAGCAATGTAATAACACAAACTGACTTATCTAAAGCTGTCGGACCAAGATTAGCAAGCCGTATTTTTAATTGTAGTGCCATAATCGAATTGAAAGGAACTGATAGGCGTCATGGTAGCTTTACAGATATTAAATAAAATCTTATCCACAAAAGATTATTCTTTGATAGAGAATAATTTATTAACAGTGGATTATTTTGTCGGGTACGAACAGGAATTTGATTTTATTCAAAATCATGTTAAGCAGTATGGTTCAGTTCCTGATAAAGAAACATTTCTTTCTAAGTTTGACCAATTTGTATTAGTAGATACGACAGAATCGGATAGGTATCTAATCGATAAAATTAGGGAAGAATATCTATATTACAAGTCTGTTCCTGTTATACAGAAGGCCGCAGAATTGTTGAAAACAGATTCTAATGAAGCGGCTGAATATATGATTCATGCGTTGAAAGATTTACAACCTAATTATGCTTTAGGCGGTGTAAATATCATAGCAGATGCGGATGAAAGATATAAGCAATTTCTGGAACGTAAAGATCACCAAGATTCATGGTTTTTTACCTGTGGCTTTGAGGAGTTAGATGATTTAATTCATGGCATACAGAGAGAGGAAGAATTATTCGTTATATTCGCCCGAACTAATCAGGGTAAATCATGGGTACTTGAAAAGATGTGTACTCATGTTTGGCAGTTAGGATATAATGTAGGATATATTAGTCCTGAAATGGGAGCGAATAGTGTAGGCTATAGATTCGATACTCTATATAAAAATTTCAGCAATACTGGACTTATGTGGGGTAAAGATGATATAGATGAAAAAGAGTATGCGGATTATCTAAAAAGTCTAAAAGATACTAAAAATTCCTTTATTGTAGCTACTCCTAATGACTTTGATAGAAAAATAACAATATCAAAACTAAAGAATTGGATAACTCAATATAAACTTGATTTGGTAGCTGTTGACGGAATAACCTATATGACAGATGAAAGATATAAAAGAGGTGATAATAAAACTATTACATTGACAAATATTAGTGAGGATCTAATGTCATTGTCTATGGAAATGAGAGTGCCAATTCTTATAGTAGTACAAGCTAACAGAGGAGGTGTTGTGCAAGACGATAGTGAAGGTACACCGGAACTTGAAACGATAAGAGATAGTGATGGTATATCTCACAATGCAAGCAAGGTTATTTCTATACGACAGACAAAAGATGGCATATTAAAAATGGAAGTAAAGAAACAAAGATTCGGATCAGTAGGTGGTAAATTAAATTATTCCTGGGATATAAATACAGGATCGTTTGTATTCGTACCTTCAGATGATGATGCAGAACCGCAGGAAAGAACCGAGAGAAAAGTTAGGGAAGTAAAGAAGAAATTTAGCGGAGATAAATCAGATGTTTTCTAATGAGATTTGTATGTGGCTTTGTGCAGTTGATGCTAATAGTAAATTGATTTATGAATGTTCAGATTGTGGAAATATAGTGAGCGATCCTTATAATGAAAATGGTAAAATTAAAATATGTGAAAAGTGTGGTTTTCCAAAAGTGGGAATATCATATGGTGCTTATTCGGGCGATAATGGAAAAATACACATCGGTCCGTATAAAAATGAATAGGAGGATGTATTTTGATACTAACAATAGATGATTTAAAACAGATACAGGAAGAAATGGAAGAAGCTGAAATGATGAGGAACTTGCTATGGTCTTATAATTGGGAACATGAAGATGCAGGAGATAGAGATTGAAAATTTATATATGGCATAATACAAGAGGAAGTGCAGATCAATATTTTGTTTGTGTTGATGATAGGGTGTTATTTCAAATTCCAAACTTTATAGGCAGATCAATATTAAGGAGAAAGAATGACTGTTAAAGAACTTATTACTGTATTACTTGATATGGACATGAATAAAGAAATTTACATTGAATATCCGACAGATAAAGGATTGATTGTTGGCAACTATTCAAGATTTAATGAATCTGAAAATTTCAATGTTAATGAATATGAACATGGAGTTATCATAGGGGTAACAAATGATGTTTAATAAATTAAAACGTAAATATAATAAATGGTTAGCATATAAGCATCCATTTCATAGACGTATTTTTGAGATAATACCATTATATAATTCTTCATTGTTCTGGTTTTACATGAGTTGGAAAGATAAAAAGTGGAAGTGGGAGAATGATAATTAACGAGGTTCAATTTAATGTTGAGTTAAATGATATTTTAATTGAACTAAAACATGAGTTAAACGCAAATGGAATTGAGTTACTTTCTAAGATGAAAGAAGGTCCTACTCATATACAGATTCAATGTCCTTATCATTCTAATGGTCACGAAAGAAAACCTTCTGCCGGAATAAGAAAAGAAGATGGGTTATTCCATTGTTTTGCCTGCGGAGAAGTTCATAATTTACAGGAAGTAATATCATATTGTTTTGGATATACAGATGATATTGTAGGATCATTTGGATGGCAGTGGTTATTAAAGAACTTTGTAACGATACAAGTGGAGGAGAGAAAAGATGTTTATTTGGACTTTGCGAGACATAATTGGTATAATAATGCTAGGAGCACTTGTGGTTTGTATACTGATATTAGGAATTGCAATAGTAGTGGAGAAGATAAAAGATATATTTCAGAAGAAGAATTAAATAAATATAGATATATACATCCATATATGTACAAGAGAGGATTGACAGATGATGTTATTGAGTTATTTGATATTGGCTTTGATCGTGATAATCAGTGCCTCACTTTTCCTGTCCGTGATATTAGCGGGAATTGTTTATTTGTTGCTCGGCGCTCTGTCAAGACTAAATTTTTTAATTACCCGGAAGGAGTAGAAAAACCACTATATGGATTGTATGAGTTATATACATACGGAATGGCTTATGCAGTAAATGGACGAGGTTCTACTAAACGAGGCCCTTTATTTACAGAGGTTATTGTATGTGAATCTATGTTAGACGCATTATCATTCTGGACAATAGGTAGATATGCGGTAGCGTTGAACGGACTTGGAAATGAATTGCAATTTAAGCAGTTAAGAGAATTACCTTGTAGAAAGATAATACTTGCAACAGATATGGATGAAAGAGGATTAGCGGCGAGAAAAAGAATAAAAGCGAATTTACATAATACAAAGATTATAACAGAATATATATTTCCAAAAGGAAGAAAAGATGCAAATGAATGTACAAAAGAAGAACTGATGAATTTAGAGGAGGTGTTAGTTTATTGATATTCCTAGATGTTAATATGCCAGAAAATACGTTTGAGTGCCAATTTTTAGAGGAAGATTGCGAAACCAATGAGTTGTATTGTTATTTCAAGTCAGCTAGTGGTGAATCTGGACACTGTGTCGGCTTATGTGCGAAAGGATGTCCTATAATACCTTCTGTGAAAGGAGAGATTTTCTAAATTCAGATTTTCATGATACTGATGAAGTGGATAGAGGTTATGTTGATGCAGTTAAAATATCATTAAAAAATGGTAGGACCTACAATGTAAAAGAATCGTATACGGAAATTATGCGTATGATAACGAGAGGAGAATATTAAAAAAATGTCATTAGATGATTATTTTGATTTACTGGAAGAACAGCATAATCATGATGTAATTTTATCGCCATCAAGAATTGAAGTTATTATTGAGGATAGTAAGTAATGAAAAAAGATTGTTATTTTTATGACGAATTATCAGGAATATCAACGTGTAAGTATTATTGTGGACTCGGATATTGTCCGTGTATTGATTGTAAAAAATATGTCAGTGAATCGGATGTATATGAATTGATTAAAACTATTGTTGAAACGGCAGAACGATGTGAGGAAGAATCAGATGAAAGTGAGTGATTTTTATGACTGGTCTCCATGTTTAGTCATTGCAAGCAGATCAATAAAAAATAGATTGCATATGATTAAAGTGTATGCGGATTTTGAAAAAGATAGTTTAAAATACAAGGTCGTTTCTTATAATATAGCAGATAGTAAACACATATTATATGCAGAGGTATTTTATACGCTTGATCAGGCATTGAAATGCTATGAAAAATTATAAAAAATAAGTTGACATATATAGTATTATGTACTATAATAAAAGAGTCGAGATAACGACAGTATAAAAAGAAAGGAGATATATGCAGAAAAGACGAATAACTTTGCCAGAGGCAAAAAAAATGGTAGCCGACAACAAAGAGAATACCAGATTCTTTGATGGATCATTTAAGGTTGACAAGTTGTATAATATTTTCATCAAAGATTTTACCGATGAGGAATGTAAAGTAATAATTGCTTCCCTTCGATTAGCTGGTGCAAAATTTAACTACAGTTGAAAAGGAGAAAAATATGGCACGATTTAACACTGAAACCGCTGATAAGTATGGTGGACAGGGAGGAACAGGATATTTCTCACTGAAGAACGATAAAGATACAGCACAGGTCAGATTTATGTATAACTCCATTGATGATGTAGAAGGTTATGCAGTTCACACTGTCGATATTGATGACAAGAAACGGTATGTGAACTGTCTTAGGGAATATAATCAGCCAGTAGACGTTTGTCCTTTCTGTAGAGAAAAGAAACAGACTGCCGCAAAGCTGTTCATTCCTATTTATAATATTGATGAGCAGAGAGTGCAGTTTTGGGAGAGGGGGAAGAAATTTGTTTCTAAAATTTCTTCTATTTGTTCTCGTTATCCAAATGTTGTTTCTCATGTATTTGAGATTGAGCGAAACGGTAAAAAGGGAGAACAGACTACTACTTATGAGATTTATGAAATAAAACAGGATGATACAAAGCTTGAGGATCTTCCTGAAGTAAGTGATCCGCTCGGTTCAGTTATTTTAGATAAGTCGGCAGACGATATGGAATTTTTCCTCGATAACGGATATTTTCCACCAGATGATGAAGATATGCCTGTTAGACGCAGATCAAGTCGTAATGAGACTGAGGATGATAGAGAAGAGGAACATGTGTCAAGAAGAACACCAGCAGGTACGAGAAGAGATAGATTTTAATAACGGAGAAAAGTGATGGCGCTATTTAATGTTCCAAAACGTCCGGGAAGAGAACAAGATACAGCTATTGCAACAAAATCAAAGTCCAAAGTAAAAGCACCCACTACTGTAAAAGGTAGTGGTCTGCTTGGACAGATAAATCAGATTAAAGCAATGGTTGAAAAATATCTTGGCAAATATAAAGATGATTATATAGTTATACAAGATGTTGTATCATTAGATGAATATTTTGCCAAATGTATACAGAATCGAGTTATATCCGTAGATACAGAAACGACTGGTCTTGATCCTATATTAGATAAGATTGTTGGTTTATGTATTTATACTCCAGGTCAGCCAGCCGCATACGTTCCAATAAATCATGTGTCGTATGTGACTGGTGTGAGAGTTGATAATCAGTTGACAGAGCAGGAAGTTGCGACTAGTTTAAAAATTCTATTAGATTTTCATCCAGATATTATTATGTTTAACGCCAAATTTGATATGAGAGTTATTCGTAATCAATTAGGTGTTAAAGATATATATTGTACATGGGATGCTTATTTAGCTGGTAGACTCCTTAATGAAAATGAAGAATCAAAAGGACTTAAAGCATTACATCAGAAATATGTACTTGATGGAAAAGAAGATGAATTTAAGTTTGATGCTTTATTTAAGGGCATAACAGCAGATAAAATTCCCATCAATACATTCTATCTTTATGCGGCTCATGATGCTATTATCACATATGAACTGTATCAATATCAGAAGCAGTATTTGTATTATGATCCTACAGTAACGCCAGAAGCAAGAAATGGAATGAACGGTGTGTCGTGGGTATTCTTCAATATAGAAATGCCTTGCATTAAAGTAGTTTGCGATATGGAAGATAACGGAGTAAAGTTTGATTTTGATTATCAGCAAAAGTTATCGGAGAAGTATAACAGACTATTAGAAGAAAAAACACAGGAGTTTTATAACGTATGTTCTGCTTATGATGAGGAGATAGAGGAGTATAAAAAGAAAAATCCGAATCATAAACTTGATACTCCTATCAATATCGGAAGTCCTACACAGATTGCAATTCTTCTTTATGATATTATGCAGATTGAACCACCTGATCCTAAGAGTCCGAGAGGAACAGGAGAAGCAATATTACAGAAGATCGATAGTCCAATAGCAAAAGCAATATTAGATTATCGTGAAATGTCCAAACTTGTTTCTACTTATATTGATAAACTTCCTAATTGTGTAAATCCGAAAGATGGAAGAATACATTGTAGTTTTAATCAGTATGGAGCAGATACGGGAAGATTCAGTAGTTCAGACCCCAATCTTCAAAATATTCCATCACATAATAAAGACATTAGAAAAATGTTTGTAGCATCTGATGGATATGTTTTAATGTCCTCTGATTACAGTCAGCAGGAACCGAAGGTCATGACACAGATGTGCGGTGATCCTAAGATGATTAAAGCATATCAAGAAGGGAAAGATTTATATGCAGAAATTGCCGCTTTGTCTTTTAACACAACCTATGAGAATTGCCTCGAATTTAGACCGGACGGTACAACTAACCCTGACGGTAAATCTCGCAGAAGTCAAGCAAAATCAATTTTGCTCGGAGTGCTTTATGGAAGAGGTGTGCCAAGCATTGCAGAACAGCTTGGAACCACTACCAAAAAAGCACAAGCAATAAAAGATTCCGTATTTAAAGGATTTCCGGCAATACCGAAGTTTGAAGAAGATAGTTTGGATATGGCTTATGAAAAAGGATATGTTACTACCCTGTGGGGTAGAAAAAGAAGATTGCCCGATTTACAGTTGCCCGAGTATGAATTTAAATGGAAAGACGGAACAAGACCTGATGCAGATTTGCTTGACTTTAGCGAGGAAGAATCTGAGAGTGAAGTTTACGTGCCAGATGAATTACAGCAGAAGTATATCAGAAGATTAAGACAAGCATATTTTGGACAGAAAAGAAAAATCTTTGAAGAAGCTAACAAAGAAGGAATTTGGGTTATTGATAATACAATGAAGATTGCAGATGCCCAAAGACAATGTGTAAATGCAAGAATCCAAGGATCAGCCGCAGATATGAGTAAGTTAGCAATGATTTTAGTCGGAAATGATGAAAGATTAAAAGAATTAGGATTTAGACTTCTTATACCTGTACACGATGAATTGATAGCAGAATGTCCAGAAGAGAATGTAAAAGAATGTTCTGAAAGATTTGCTATGCTTATGGCAAAAGCGGCAGAGAGTAGATTAACAATTCCCATTAAATGTGATGTAGAAGTCACAAGAGAATGGTATGGAGAATCTATTTATGAATAAGCGAATAGCTGTAATAAATCCAGTAGGATTTGAGCCTGGAGGAGCGACTACCTTGTGTGTACAATATGCAAAGTTGGGCATTGATTGTTGGTTGAAAGATTCGACAATAGATAGAACTTTGAATGCCAATATGTATATTTACACGAATACGGACGAACTGATAAGGGCGATAGATGAAAATGAATATGAACGACTACTGTTTTTAAATATGTGGTATGGGAAGATGCCACCAGAAACAGCATTGAATGAGGTTGTGAAAATACGAAATGCACATCCATCATTAGAGATATGTCACATAAATTGTAATAGAACACCTCATCATCTTTATAATTTACAAGAGGCATGTAAAAAATGTAATTTTATGTTTGATCATATATTTTCAATATGTAAAGATATTGATAAGTTTGATTTATGTAATTGGACATATATGAATATAAATGCTTTTGTGCCATTTGCTTATGAACCGGTATCATTAAAAGATCGTAAAAACATAATATTTACAGCAGGTAGAATAGAAGGATTTAAGGGTATAATTAAATTTTTAAGTTCGATAGACGATGATTTTATAAAATCATCCGATGATTTTACATACTTACATGAAGGTGCAAAGTATAATTGGAATAAGAATGGAACAGGTGTTAGTTGTCCACCACAATTATTGACTATATTTAATACTACAGTATCTCCTAAAGTTTTGAAATCACAATTTGCATTAAGAAGTTATAGTGAAGAACCAATTAGAAATAAATTTAATATATATCCATTTTATGATGTACGTGATATACGAGATAGATGGCGTTATTATTATGCAGGAATTTGTTGTATAGGTGGTACACGATATGGATATAATAAAGTTAGTTCATTATTTGGTAATAAGTTTGTAATGAAAGATGCCAGAGAACGGACACAATTAGAGAAACAAGTAACAAGATGGAACGATGCATTAGAATATGCTGATATAGAGAAGATAATGTTCGGCATTCCAATGTTTATTTCAAGACAATATTCAGAAATTGTTGAATTTAATGATGAAAGATTGATTTATAATTCTTTTTCGGAAATTACAGATAAAGCAAGACTTTTAAGGGATTGCTATGATGAAGTTAGGCAAAATCAATATGAATGGTTTGTTACTAAAAATAAGGAAACAAATAATAATATAATAAAAGAATTTACAAAGGAATTATAATATTATGCGAAAAGATTTTGCCCTTTTTATATGTACTCATGGTAGACCTGATAAACAATTAACATTAAAAACTTTTAAATATCATGGATATACCGGAAAATATTTTTTAATTGTTGATGATACAGATGAAACTATTCAAAAGTATATAGATAATTATGGTGCTGAAAATATAATAGTTTTTAATAAAAATTATTATATCAATTCCGATAAATTTGATAACGGTGATAACAAGTTACATGATAAGTGTATTTTATACGCAAAGAGAGCCGCGGAAGATATAGCAAAAGAATATGGATATAAATTTTTTATAATTGCAGATGATGATATAACTAATTTAAGTGTGCGTTATCCAAAAGATGGTAAGGCAAAAAGAGTTAGCATAACTAATTTAGATGACATTCTGAATACTCATATAGAATTTATAGAGGAGACAAATATAGTTTGTTTAGGATTTGGTAATGTTACGCATTATTTTTCTGGTGTTAGCGCATTTAACTGGAATAACTCAAAACATAGATTATTACCTTATCAGTTATTGTTGAGAAATGGTAAATTTAGTGTTAATTGGTTATCATGGTTTGCCGAAGATGATGTTACAGAGTATCAAAGCTGTATGCTCGGTAATTTATGGTTAGTTTCGTTATTCGTGATGTACGATATTGAACCTGTTGGCGATATAAACGTAACTGGTGGTATGGTTGATGTATATAAACAAAATGATCTATTTAGTTTGCAGTTTAATGCGGTTAAATATTGTCCTCAAAGAATAACATTACGCAATCATAGAAAAAACGGTAAGATTGTTATGGACAGACATAATGAGATTTGTTTTCCAAAAATATTAAGTTGGAGGTATCAGAAGTGAGTGCCTTATTTACTGTTGCATCAAAGTTAGTGGATGAAAATAATAAGTATACTAAAAAAGTTCAAATTCCACAATACGTTCCAGATAAAGTTTGCCCAAAACTGGATGAATTGAGTAATATTCAAAAATATGGTAAACTAATCGCACATATAAATAATTCCAATGTGTCAGATGATGAGAAAAAGTTTTTGCGATTCGCGGCAAGTAGACATATAATATTTAATTATGCAAAGATAGCGGATTATTATGCTCATGCAAGCAAAGAAATGCAGGAGTTAATGGAAGAATCCGCACTTGTTATAATTGATATTGATGATGCAATAGCAAATGGTTATGTTAAACTAAGCAAGGAAATTATGGACATAGTAGAAACTTCTGGTAGAAATACAAAAACTTGAGGACATATACATGCGAAACGATTTTGCCGTTTTTATATTAAGTCATGGTAGGGGAAATAATGTAAAAACAGTAATTACATTATTGAAGTATGGATATACTGGCAACTGGTATATTATTATTGATGATGAAGATAATCAATCGGATAAATATTATAGAAACTACGGAAAAGATCATGTAATTATGTTCAGTAAACAAGAGATGGACAATAAGTTTGACATAATGGATAATTTTACTGGACGATCAGTTCCAACATTTGCCAGAAATGCTGTATATGAAATAGCCAATCGATTGAATTTAAAATATTTTCTGGAAGCTGATGATGATTTAACATGTTTTAGGCATAGATATTTAGATAGCAAGGGAAAGTTATGTACTAAATATATAACAGATATGGATTCTGTTATAGAAAGATATTTAGAGTACATGGATAATACAAATATAACGGTTCTTGCATTCGCACAAACTGGAGATTTGATCGGTGGAAAAGAATCTAAAATGTATTCAGATGTATATAGACGAAAAGCAATGCAAGGATTTATTGTGAGAGTTTCAGATCCTATAGAATATGTAGGAAGATTTAACGATGATGTTAATGCCTACGTAGATCATGGAAAGCGTGGAAAATTATTTTTAACTTTTCGTGATATTGTTATGGACACTGCCGAAACACAAGTACAGAGTGGAGGAATTTCACAAATGTATTTAACATATGGCACTTATGTTAAATCATTTTATTCTGTTATGTTATGTCCAAGTTCTGTTTTTATTGATATGATGGGAATGAATCATAGACGCATTCATCATATGATAAATTGGGAAACTTGTGTACCAAAAATTATAAGTAGTGATTTCAGAAAGGAGAATTAACATGATTATTCCAGTAGAATTGAATATTACAGAACAGGATTTAGGTAAGTTGAAAAAGAAAATTTTGTATGATAACAAGTTCGGTGATATTAAATTTGTTTTAGATGGTGCTGTTATATGTGAATCTCCTGTTGTGCTTGAAAAGTTGTTAGTTCATTTGGAGGAAATAAAATGAAAATAGGTTATTTTCCTATGGTAGCTGATGTTCTACACGCTGGTCATATATTAGCAATAAAGGAAGCAAGATCAAAATGTGATTATTTAATAGTTGGATTATACTGTAAACCAGAACGTAAACCAAATATTGTTCAAAGTATATTTGAACGGTATGTTCAATTATCTGCGATTAGTTATGTGGATGAAGTAATACCATATGAAAATTCGGAAGATGCGTGTCGTGTAATATTATCATTAAAATTTGATGTATATTTTCTTGGAGCAGATTATAAAAATAAAAGTTTTGAAGGACAAGATTTATTAAAAAATTTGAATAAGGAAATTTGTTATATATCAAGAAATCATACTATGAGCAGTTCCGAATTAAAATCTAATATTGTAGCTACTTCCAAAGAAGCAAAATCTGGTAAGATAATTGCTGTAGACTTTGATGGATGTATATGCAGTTTAAATTGGCCAAATATAGGTGATCCAAATTGGGAAGTAATCAACGCTCTTAAAAAAGAAAAAGAATGTGGAGCAAAATTGATTTTATGGACTTGTAGATCTGGTAACTTATTGCAATCGGCTTTAGATGCGTGTAATGAATGGGGAATACAGTTTGATGCAGTTAATGAAAATTTACCGGAGCGTCTTTTAAAATATGGATATTCTGAATCCAGAAAAATAAGTGCCGATGAATACTGGGATGATTTAGCCGTTTTAAAAGGAAATAATAATTAACATAAAATGGGAGGAATTGTTATGCAAGTCATTAAAAGAGTATTTACACAGATTCATACCAGAAAACTTGATCGGTCAGTAGCACATAGAAATATGGAACGGTCACATATACGTCATGTTAATAGACATGATTATAGTACCTATAAAACTATGTCAGGAATGACAGTACAGGAATATATTCCGAGTTATTTTGCAAGACATTGGAGAGATTATGTTGATATACCTACTGTAGATTTAAGGAGGAGTAAGCATGAAGAACTTGAAATTCGGTAAGATTAAGATTTATTTTCGTGATGGAAAAGTTGATGTTATTCCAAAAAAGTTATGGGATGATTATGAATACAATGGATCTTTATTTATTGTAAAACGCTGTGGCGCATGGGTATATACTTATAATATTGGTGATATTTCTTGTATCATTGTAAATAATAAGAAAGTAAAATGATAACAAATGTTTATGTTCAGGATTTACCAGGACAGGAGTTAAAATTATGGTGTTCTTGTATTTCTTGTGGAAAATCATATGAGCAGGATCATAAAATGATACAACTAACCTTTAAAAGTGATAGCGGAACAGGAACAGTTATCAATCTTTGTGATAAGTGCCGCAAAGAATTATATGAGATTTTGTAATTTCGGAGGAATAGTATATGAAACTTACAATTAAAACTGAAAAGCTGAAAGAAATGGTATCTCGTGCAGTAAAGGGAGTAGGTAATAATAAACTTATTCCGCTTACAAGTCTTATGTGTATTGAATTAAAGGATAATAAACTTACTCTTATTACCACGGATGCTACAAATTATTTGTATATAACAGAGGACAAGGTTATCGCAGATGATTTTTATGCCGTAGTAGATGCTAACATGTTTTCTAAATTGATTTCAAAAATGACCTGTGATAATATTACATTAGAAATAAAGACAGGTATTCTCAGTGTGAAGGGAAACGGAAATTATAAGATTGAACTTCCGCTGGATGAAAACGGTGAACCTATTAAATATCCTGATCCTTATGAAAAGTTGTGTGATGTATCGTCAGATGTAGGAACAATCAATAGAACAACTATTCAGGTTATTCTTGAAACAATTAAACCAGCACTCGCAACAACACTTGAAAATCCTTGTTATACAGGATATTATGTCGGAGATAATATTGTTGCAACAGATACATATAAAATTGCAAGTATGGGAGTTAAATTGTTTGAGTCTGATCCTAAGCTTGTTAGTGCTGAATTGTTAGATTTACTGGCTGTAATGAATGCAGAAAAGATCAGAGTGGAAACATCTGATAACGATGTAATATTTATTACGCCCGATTGCATTGTATGCGGTAAGTTTATGGAAGGCATCGATGATTATGCTATTGATGCAATCACTGATTTAGTAAATACTGAAATTGATAGCTTTTGTTCCGTGCCTAAGAGCGCATTGTTACAGTTATTGGATAGACTTTCATTGTTTGTCGGTACTTATGATAAAAATGCAGTACATCTTACATTTACAAATGAAGGATTGCAAGTATCATCTAAAGCGGCGAACGGTATTGAATTGATAAAGTATGTTGTAAGCGATAACTTTAAGGACTTCACCTGTTCTATTGATATTCAGATGTTGACGCAGGAAGTAAAGGCAATTCAGAGTGATGTTATCGAAATGTATTATGGCGAAGATAATGCTATTAAGATGACAGATGGTAATATAACAATAATTGTCGCATTATTAGAGGATGATGATATGGAAGAATAAGTAATAGATAAAGCTACTGATGGTAAAGCGTTTTATTTGCTGTCAGTAGCTTTATTTTGCTTGTAATTTAGTCGTATATGTTATATAATATTTATGTAACATATAAACAAACTCAAAAAAGGAGAATAGTATATGGCAAGACAATCGTTAAAAAATGTGTGCAGGTTAATAAATGCGGCTAAAGAAGTATTATCACCAGAACAGGAGTTTTTAAATGATCTGAAGAGGTCTATTGAATTAAATGCTGATAAAGGACAAAGATTACCAAGTAAGACATATAAACCATCTGGTATGAATTGTATTCGTGCAAGTTATTATCAAGTATCTGGTATTGAACCTGATCTGTCAAGTTCAAATTATACGTTAGTTGGTATATGTAATAGTGGAACAGATATTCACGTTCGGATTCAGACTGCTGTTGAGCAAATGAAGGAGAATAACATTGATTGTGAATATATAGATGTGGCAGAATTTGTAAAACAAAGAAATTTGGATTATCTCACTATTGTTTCTAAGAATGGTATGGAAACAAAGTTGTATTACGAAAAATTAAATCTGTCGTTTATGTGTGACGGTATTATAAGATACAAAGGACATTATTATATTCTTGAATTAAAAACAGAGAATAGTTATAAATTTACGAATAGGCATGAAGTTGATCCATCACATTACAATCAGGGAACAGCTTATTCAATAGCATTCAATATTCCTGAGGTATTATTTATATATATTAGTAGAGATGTGTTAGACATGAAAGCTTTTATGTTTGTGCCTACAGATGAGATGAAACAGAATCTTATAGGCTATATAGAGGAATGCAACGGGTATGTATCAAGAATGATAGCACCTCCGAAACCAGAAAATGTAAGTAAAAAAGCGTGTTCTTATTGCGGATATAAAAATCAATGTAAGAAGGATGGCTAATATGAAAGTGCAGGTTATATTTAATGACTTGAAAACAGATGGTGCTATGCCAGCTACATGTGAATTAACTGTTGGATATGGAGAACAATCAGAATTTTTAAATTTAAGGTTCGATGATCTTGATTTAGAAGTAGCTATTCCATTGTATTATATAGGATTAGTGTTAGGAGGTGAAGAACACGGATAATGGCTGTTAATAGAGGGAAACGGTTTGAAGATGTTATACGCAAATCTTTTGAGCGTGTCGAAGGTGTTTCTATTGACCGTCTAAATGATAATACCGCTGGATTTAAGGGGATCGCGGGTATTTGTGATTTCATAGTATATAAAGAGCCGTATGAATATTATATAGAATGTAAATCCGTACATGGAAATACATTGAGTATTCATAGTAACGATCCTAAACATAAATATGGAAATATAACAAATACTCAATGGGAAGGACTTTTAGAGAAATCAAAAATAGAAGGTGTATTTGCAGGAATTATTTGTTGGTGGATAGATAAAGATGTTACCGCATTTATACCGATTTGGTATCTCGATTATTTAAAACAAAATCAAAAGGTAAAAAGTATCAATGTAAATTCAATGTTAAAAGAAAGCGAAGAATTGGAAAAATATTTTGATTTTAAAAATCCACACTTTATACAGATAAAAGGAAAAAAGAAAAGAGTTTTCTTTGATTATGACATGGAGGAATTTTTTAATGTCTTTACAGACTGTGTTAGATAATTTACCACAATTTAAAAGTGATGAGATTATAAAAGCATTTGTTAAAGGATATTCAATTATAAATAATCCAATGTATAAACGTCCTATTTGTTCAATTTCCGGCGGCTCAGATAGTGATGTAATGCTTGACATTATTCATAGAATAGACGAACAAAAGAAAGTAACTTATGTTTGGTTTGATACTGGACTTGAGTATAAGGCCACAAAAGAACATCTAAAATACCTTGAAAATAGATATGACATAAAAATCCATAGAGAGAGAGCAATTAAACCAATTCCTCTTTGTACAAGAAAGTATGGACAGCCGTTTTTGAATAAGTTTGTATCCGAGCATTTAGGAAGATTGCAGTATCATAATTTCGTTTGGGAAGATGGTACATTTGAAGAATTATGTGAAAAGTATACTAAGTGTGTAGGTTCAATTAAGTTTTGGTGTAATAAATATCCAGTTAAAGATGGATATACAAAGTCCAAGCTTAATATTAACTATAATAAATGGTTAAAAGAATTTGTTATGATGAATCCGCCTACGTTTACAATTTCCAGTAAATGTTGTTACTATGCAAAGAAAAAACCTTCTCATGATTTGATGAAAAAGTTAGGCTGTGATTTAGTTATTATAGGTGTTCGCAAAGCAGAAGGTGGTATTCGTGCTTTACAATATAAGAATTGTTATACTCAGGGAGAGAATCAATATCGACCATTATTTTGGTTTAATGATAGTGATAAACAGATATATGCAGAAGCATTTGATATAATACATTCAGAGTGTTATGAAAGATGGGGATTCAAAAGAACTGGTTGTGTAGGATGTCCGTATGGACTTAATTTGACAGAGGAATTAGCTATTGTACAGAAGTATGAGCCAAATTTATATAAAGCTGCCAATAATGTATTTAAAGAAAGTTATGAGTATACAAAACAATATAGACAGTTTGTAAGAGAAATGAAAGATAAAGAAAGAGGAAGGAGAAAGTTATTTTAAATGAACTATCTATGTCCTAAATGTGGAAGTTTTATGCAAACAATTGTGACAGCATCTATACCAGCTATGGTACGTTATGCGTGTTTTAATTGTGGTTATAAATCTAAGTCAGAAAAAGAACCATTGTATATGACTTTACCAAAAGAACTTTGGTCAGATGATGCTAAAATTGAGTAAGTGTAAAAAAATTATTGGGAGGATAAGTTAATGATTATTGTTATTATGTTTTTAGCTACAGTATTATTAGGTGTAATAACATGGGCCACCTATTGGAAGTTTGAAACTGAAATTATTTGTTGTATATCACTCCTATTGACAGTTATATCAGGTATAATAACAACCTTCATGTTGATTAGTTGTATTTTTGTCCACATTCCATTTTGCAAAAATCAGAGGTTAATTGAATATGAACAGAAATATATAACCATTACTCAGGCGATAAATACTGATGTTAGTAATATAATTATATTGGCAGATCAAATAGCCGAATATAATTCGGATATACTTAAAGGAAGAATGATGCAAGATAGTAAATATTTTAATGTGTTAAATTATGATTTTTATTATGATTTGCCCCTTATTGAATTAAATGGAGTTAATAGTGATGCCGAATAGACGTAAAGATTATAAAAATATGGATAAGTATCGAAAAACCAAAAAAGAACAAAGTACACGATATAGATTAAGAACAGGAGCATTTTTATATCCTCGTAGACCGTGGGAAGAATGGGAAGATGAACTTGTGCTGGAACATAGTTATAAGGACACTGAATTAGCAGTTAAATTGGAACGATCAGTACAAGCTATACAGAATCGTAGATGGAGACTTAATCATGAAATTTAATTTAACAGATGAAGAACTGGACAAAATTCACGATATAAAAGATGATGTAGAAGGAAAATCTACAGTTATTGATGAGATTGTCAATAGTATTATTCAACCGTATTGTAAAGACCTTGATAAGTATGTGCTTTTTATCAAAGATTGTTTAAAAGATGGTGAAAATCCACCAACTACAGATGAACTTGATGATTTTTGTCTTAATTTATCTACTTATATTTATTTTGCCGGTGGTATGTGTGAACAGCTTGGAATTAGGGATGATATAGCAAAAGCGGTGTACAAAGAAATGTATCACACAGCAAGGGCAAGTCAAGATAAGGGTACTGTAGCAGATAAAGATAGTTTGGCAGAGTTGGCAAGTCAGGAACAGTTTATAGTATCATCGTCTTATACACGCGCTTATAAGACGATGAGATCAAAGGTAGAAAATGCACAAGAACTTTTAGGAAGTGTTAAGAAAGTTTTATCTAGGCGTATGTCAGAAATGGAACTTACGAGAATGGGAGGTAGTGGTAAATGAATAAAGATTATATGGATAAAATTATTAGCATATTGGATGATGCAAGCGAACATGAGTCATTGGATGATTATTCGATTTTGCTTGATAATGTGATAACAGAAGCGGCAGGTAGAATGGACACATTAGATTGTGCCAGTTGTTGTGTGGGGGACTAAAGATGACAGGTAGTGAATATCAAAAGGCAGCTATGAGAACATGTGATGTACCAAATATAAATGTTAGACAGGTACTTGGTCTTTCAGAGAATGATTATTGTAAATTTAAGCATGGTATGTATGGACTTGTATCAGAAATTGGTGAAGCATCTGGTATTCTTCAGAAAATTTCACAGGGACATGACTGGGATGAAAATCATTTTCTGAAAGAACTTGGCGATTGCTTATGGTTTATAGCAGAATTATGTGATGCATTCGGAGTAACAATGGATATGATTATGCAGATGAATATTGATAAATTAAAAGCACGTTATCCTGACGGATTTGATTCAGAACATAGTTTGCACAGGGAAGAAGGAGATATTTAATGTCATATTTAGATCAGGCAATATCACAGGCAGCATCACAATTAGAATCTAAATTGAAAAATAATATTATTGAAAAATTAGAAGATAATGTTAATCATCCAAAACACTATGAAGGATCGTGTTCCATGGAATGCATTGATATTATGCAGATGATATTTGGTCCAGAAATTGTATGCTGGTATTGCTTAGTTAATGCGTTTAAATATATGTGGCGATGGAGAAATAAAAATGGCATAGAAGATTTAGATAAAGCTGATTGGTATTTAAACAAATATAGATCAATCGAATTTACTCCATTATCACGTATGTCAGTTATATATAAGGATTTAAGTAAGATGATGCAAAGATTTAGGGAGGAAATAAAAGATGATTAAAGTAGAAAAAATTGATGCGTGGGGATTTGAACATGCTATTAGAGGTATGAGAAATCCTATGAATAGTTGGGATAAGAGTGATAGTTTGCTTTGTGGAGATATTGCACATCCTGATTTAATTGTAGGACAAAATGATTTAAACCTTATGAGAAGATTATATAAAGCAGGTACAGAGCATAGAAAGTATCTTAGGCAGATTTTTGTATCTATGGATATAACAGCACCATTATATTGGTGGAAAGAATTTAGCACATATAAATTCGTTGATCCTGATTTACCACATATAGATACAAATTCCTGTTCTACTATGCATAAGATTACTGCCAAAGAATTTGAATTGGATGATTTTAGCCATGAACATCTATTTCATGACGGTAAACTGTCGTTAATAGATACTATAAATGTTTTAAATCGTTGGAGAAGAATTTATTTAAATGGTGACGTTTTTGCCCCACACAATTCTAATGTAGTTGAAAAAGTTGAGCCGAAAGATAAGAGAGTTTGGTGGCAGTTAATACAGTTACTTCCATCTTCTTATAATCAGAAAAGAACTGTAACATTTTCTTACGAAACCGCAATATCTATGATTAAACAACGAACGGGACATAAATTAGATGAGTGGAGAAATTTTGTTGAAATACTGAATAAATTACCATACGTGAAAGAAATTATGGAGTAAACTATGAAAAAGCCTATTGATTTTACAACCTTTAAAAAAATTAAAAGCATGTCCTTGAATGATTTTAATAGATGGCTATCAGATTTATGCAGTACCGTATACGATGACGGTTTTAATTATGCCATGAAAGATGTAAGTACAGAAATAACTGATGATAGACTATTGGAGATTTTATTATCTGTAAAGGGAATAGGTAAGAATAGAGCTAAAGAGGTAGTAAGTAAAATTTTAGAAGAAGGAACATTTATGTGAAATGTTTATATGTACAAAGTGTGGTTCCAAACAATCCAAAATTATTGAAACCAGATTATGCGGTGAGAATGTTATTAGGTTAAGAATTTGTAAAGCCTGTAATAACAGAATGTATACTGAGGAAAGTAAAATAGATTATTTTGACGGTTGGGATAAATTATCTAAATTTTACCGAAAACAAAGGAGCAATCATGGGATCAAAACTTGACGAAATTTTAAAAAATACCAACAAGAAATTTAAAGAGGAAATTCTTACTCAAGGTTTAAACGAGTTTTCTTACAAACGTATTCCATTTACATCGCCCAGAATGAATTATTGTACATTCGGTGGTATCCCAATCGGAAAGATTACAGAATTTTATGGAGAAGAGCATGGCGGTAAAACAACGACCGCTTTGGATATTGTAGCTAATTATCAGAAATCAGATGATACAAGAGATGTATTATACATAGATGCAGAAAATACACTTGACGTAGAGTGGGCGAAGAAAATAGGTGTAGATGTAGCAAAATTATATATATTACAACCTAAGTCTCAGTCGGCAGAAGAGATATTTCAAATTATTTGTGATAGTGTAGATACAGGCGAAGTTGGATTATGGGTTCTTGATAGTATAGGTGCTTTAATGTCAGCACAGGAACTTGAAAAGACTATGGAAGATAAAACGTATGGTGGTATTTCAATGCCTTTAACAAAATTTGGTAAAAGAATTGAAATGCTTATGCAGAGACATAAATGCACCGGTATAGGAATAAATCAGATCAGAGAAGATTTAAACAGCACATGGGGAGGTATTTCTACTCCCGGTGGAAAAGCATGGAAACATTTTTGTGCTGTAAGAATGCAATTTAGTAGAGGTAAGTTTATAGACGAAAAAGGAAATGAACTTACAAGATCAGCAGAGAGTCCTGTTGGTAATATTGTAATGATGAGTATGACAAAGAATAAAACATGCCCGCCGACAAGAAGAACAGGATTTTATACAATCAATTATGAAAAGGGAATTGATTATTTACGTGACTTAATAGAGGTTGCTATCAGATATGATATTGTGAGAAAATCTGGCGCATGGTTTGATATAGTAGATATAGAAACAGGCGAGATCATAGAAGGAAAAATTCACGGTCAAGCGGCAGTGAATGAATTGTTAGCAAATCATCCTGGTTATCTTCAAAGAGTAGAAGAATTGGTAGATCAAGTCATGCAAAAAAATTAAAATTTGTTGTTGACTTCTATCTGATTATGTAGTATAATAATCTTGTTGCAAGAGATAGCATAAAGCGTGAGCGATATAGCGATTCTCAAAAGAGTGGATTGCTTAAAGCGTTTTTGCCCCACTGCTCCTACGGGATGAAAAAACGTTACGGATGAGATATTCTCTTGCAACACCTATAAAAACTATAGAAAGGATGAAATCATGAAATCTTATTGGCCTATGGCAATAGCAATGGATAAAGAGAAGCCGTTTATGTTATTTACTTATGATAGTTGCCAGTCGATTGAGGATGCCAAGAAAGTTATGAAGTGTTGGCAAAATGATTATAAGTATGTCCTGTTATCTACTTGGATTCATACAGATGATTCAAGTGAGGTTATAGAACATAGATGTCATATTGATTCACTCGGAAATGTGAGGAAGATAATATGATAGCAGATATATTAAAAGACTGGACCGGAGAAATAGAAATAGCTGATAAACGCTATACAAGCGTAGGCGCATGTAGAAGCGTTTTAAACAGCGTTTCTGATGATACGCATATAATTCTTCATTCGATCAATAAAACAGTGAATACAAGCGTTTTAAACATTTCAGAAAGCGATGTAAAAGAGTATCGTGTAACTGTTAAGAAGTATATGACAGAACATGCAAGCCCGAGTTTCGATTTTATGTCAAAGTTCAATAACGATAATCCAATGCCGTTGAGAACAATGATCGGCACGATTGAAAAAGAAACTAAGGGCATGATATATATGAAGCTACACGGACATGCAGAACCTGTTGTAAAGTGCATACGATGTGGACGTACTCTTACAAATCCAATATCAATGAAATACGGTATTGGTCCTGAGTGCATTACTAAGATTCCATTTTTAGCATCATTGGATATAAATGATGTAGAAGGAATAAAAAAGAAACTCGTTGATGTAATTTGGGAAGGGTGGATAATAAAATCTGCAATCACAGAAAAGGAGGAACTATGAAAACACAAAACGAAATCTGGATTTATCTTGAAGAGCTTAGACGAAGTGGAGTTACAAATATGTACGGTGCCGCTCCGTATCTCATGAATGAATTCGGATTGAGCAAAGTAGAAGCACGAAAAGAACTCGCAAACTGGATGAAAAATTACGACAGCGATGATTATGAGGAGGAAATGTGATGATTAAATGTGATCTTGGTGTTGTAGCTGTCAAGGGTCCTAAAGCTGTGATTGTAGTAGAACTTACGACTTTATTACATACCTTGTACGAAAAGAATCTGTTGACCAAAGAAGATATTAAGTGGAGTTTTGATACGTCCATGAGAGATACTAAAGAAGTTGAGGAAGAAGTTAAACAGGATATTGATGAGCATAAGAAAAAGTCGGATGATGATCTTACTATGGATCTGTTGCGTATTCTTTTGAGTTAATTGTATAGTGCGGCAAAGTAAAAAAATGTACTTTGCCGCACAGATTGAGCGGGTATGACGGAATGGGCAGACGTAGCGGACTTAAAATCCGTTGAGAATTAGCTAACTCGTGTGGGTTCAAGTCCCACTACCCGTACTTGCGTTTTGTTGCGGTAGCAACGCACAATTTCCACATGTCCTTGGATGGAAAAATGAATCGCAACAGTGAGGAATTAAACAGCATAAAAACTCTGATTGCTTCGGTTATGCTGTTTTATCCACAATTCCTCACTCACGGGAATTAGCTCAGTAGGTTAGAGCGGTGGCCTTATAAGCCATGTGTCCCGGGTTCGAGTCCTGGATTCCCGATTCTACGGTAGTTGCAAATACCGTAGACGTACTTTCAAAATCCATTTATGTTTGCGTGTCCGAGTGGTTTATGGTGCTTCCCTGCTAAGGAAGTGTACGGAAACGTACCGGAGGTTCGAATCCTCCCGCAAACGTTTTTTATGTTATGTGGTGGCGGAATAGGTAGACGTTTATAGGGAATTGATGAGTGGTTCAAGTCCACGCAAACGGGGACAATAAAAACGGTGAAAAGCAACGGTAGTTTCATCGTAACCCGTCGTGCAATCGGAGCGCACAATTTGGAGATCGTGACTCACCATGTAAGGTGCAAATCCTTACCCACATAATTGCAAGTGAAATAGTGCGCTATGTGTGAGTACGTATAAACCACATGAATTAAAGTGGGAACAATAAGCGCCTCCCCGGTAACTTGCATTTTTTGCACAAGTACGAAACTTTCGGATCGGTAATCAGGAGTAATTAACCTGTCTTGTGCAAATCGACTGGTTTGTTAATGAGCATTAAAGTGCGGTCGAAGGCCAAGACTGCCGCCAGTTAAGCGAAAGCATGATGGAAATTGGTAGACATGGACGAGGATGTAATTAGTTAATCACTATTCCTGGGAGAGGTTTGAGACGGCTTACAAGTTGATAACTTGATTGAAGGTTCGAGTCCTTCTGCTTTCGTTATTGCCCTATCGCCAAATGGTTAAGGCACTGGTCTTTGACGCCAGTATTTGATGGTTCGAGTCCATCTGGGGCAGTTTGTTGCAATAAACAAGCTAAAGAAAAGGAGAAAAACTATGAAAAACTATAACATCATCGTATCTAAGAAGGCTCAGGAAAGAATCAGAAGAAATAGAAAGAGAACATTTAATACTTGGAAGAATGTAAATTTTGCAAAATTCTATATTGAAGATCATGAGAGAGTACAGGATAAATAATTATGAAATATTTACAGGAGAGGATTTAATAATTGCTGATTTAATTCAGAGAAGAAGATACCAATTATTAGTCCACTCCTGTATTTATTATAATAGGCATACAAGTATTGTTGCAGATCAAATTTGGGATAGTTGGGCAAAGGAATTAGTTGAATTACAAAGAACTTATCCAGATATTTCAAGACAAGTTATATTATATGAATATTTTGAAGATTTTGATGGGTCAACAGGATTTGATTTACCTATTGAAGAAGATTGGGTAAATGAAATAGCTGATAGATTATTAGGAAAAACTAATACTATCATAGTATCTGCACCTGTTAAAAAAGAAAAACCTAAGAATAAGAAAAGGAGATTATTTTAATGAAAACAGTGCCTTGTAAAGATTGCAAGGATAGGCATGTTAGTTGCCATTCAAGTTGTGTAAAATATATTGAATGGAAACAGATGCTTAATGAGCTGAAAACAGAACTTGCCAAACAGCGTATGTATACCGGAATTTCAAATAGAGGTAAATGTATTAGTCGTTGACTTTTATTATAACATGTAGTATAATAATATTGTAACAATAGAAAGCATAAAGGAGCGTAAAATGTTACCTACAAGATACTATTCAAAGCAACAGGAGAAAAAAGTTGCAAAAGCGGTAAAAGGTAATAGAACTGCTAATAGCGGAGCAACAGCTTTTCAGAAAGGAGATGTTGTTACACAAGATTGGCTCATTGAGTGCAAGACAAAAACAAAGGATTGCAATTCTTTTACAATCAAAGAAGATTGGTTGTTAAAGAATGAAGAAGAAGCGTTTGCAATGGGAAAGAATAATTCAGCATTGTGTTTTGATTTTGGACCCAGTGCAAATAAAAGATACTATGTAATCTCAGAAAGACTATTCAACCTATTAAAAGATTATATGCAGGAGGAAGATTCATGAAATCAACACCGACACTTGTAGGAGATCAGATTAAGATTGATGCTTATAAGTTTTTGAATTGCCAGGTTAAAGCCCAGAAACTTATGAGAAAACATTTCAATTCTTTACCTGTTAGATCAGCGGCAGAAATGGATAAAAATCCAACACAGTTGTTTGGTCTGAAGGAAATGTGTGATTTAATTGAATTACCGTACAAACGAGAAGATTGGCAAGGTAACGCTCATACTAATGTTAATTGGGATATTGTTTACATTGATTATAAAGGATATAGATTTTTTGAATTGGTGGATAAAGAATGAATATTTACGGATTGCAGAAATTGACATTACTTGATTATCCAGAGCATACAGCTTGTACTGTTTTTCTTTCTGGATGTAACTTTGATTGTCCGTATTGCTATAATAAAGAACTTGCACACAAAGAAGTAAAACCACTCATGTCATCTATTCGCTTCCTCTCATGGCTTGATACTATGAGAGGAAAGCTTGACGGAGTATGTATTTCTGGTGGAGAACCTACTCTGTGCGGATTGCTTGGTAATTTCATATCAGCGATTAAGAATATGAATTTTCTTGTTAAGCTTGATACAAATGGATACAGGACGTCCGTTTTGCTTAGTACCATCTATGAGCATAACATTGATTACATTGCGATGGACATAAAGAACAGTCCAAAAAAATATGCTATAACAGCTGGTTTTGAAGGAGCATTTAACTTTGATATAATCGAAACTTCTGTGGATGTAATTATGACCTGTAAACATCTGTCAGAATATGAATTTCGTACCACAGTAACAAAGTCAATGCACGATGATTCAGATTTTGAAGAAATTGGAAGACTGATAAGAGGAGCAAAAAGATACTTCCTTCAGAAGTGTACAACAGATACGCCATCAGATGAAGATATGCAAAGATATAAATCAATTATGGAAAAGTATGTTGATTATGTTGGTATAAGAGGATGAGCGGAAGTAAAGTAAGAATATTAGAACATTTAAAACGATACGGCAGTATTACAAGTATGCAAGCATTTCATTTATACGGCATAACGAGATTATCAGCACGAATTAAAGAATTAAGAGATATGGGTTATAATATTATAACTCATATGATAGAGGATAAAAATCGATATGATGAACCAGTTAGATATGCAAAGTATGTATTGAGAGGAAGTGAGTAATTGGAACATTTAGTATCAATAGCAATCAATGTGGATGATGAAGATATAAAAGCAAAGATCGAGGATAGAATAGCAAAAGAAGTTTCTGACAGGTTAGTTGAAAAAATATCCTCTTATATGTTTGCTAAATACGGCGGAGTTAATAATGCTACAGCACAAATAATTGATACTGTGGTAAACAAGTATAAAAAAGAGATCATAGAAACAGCCGTTAAAGATGTTTCTTTATCTATAAAGCGCAGTCCTAAGTATAGAACGGTATTAAACAAAATTGAGAAGATCGGAACTGAATTGGAGGAATATTATGGCAGTTAAGTCATTAGCAGTTAAGTATCGTCCTAAAACATGGAATGATGTTACAGAGCAGAATAGCACCAAGATCATTTTACAGCAACAACTTGAAGCTGGAGAAGTTAAAAACGCATATCTGTTTTGTGGGCCTGCCGGATGTGGAAAAACAACGTGTGCGAGAATTTTTGCAAATGATATTAACAAAGGAGAAGGAAATCCTATTGAACTTGATGCCGCAAGTAATAATGGTGTTGATGATGTAAGAAATATTATACAGCAAGCGCAGACCCAATCATTGAATAGTGAATATAAAATCTTTATCATTGATGAATGTCATGCTATCAGTAACGCAGGATGGCAAGCTATGTTAAAGATCATTGAAGAACCACCCGCAAAGAGTATTTTTATCTTTTGCACGACCGATCCTCAGAAAATCCCAAAGACAATTCTTTCCAGAGTGCAGAGATATGATTTTCAGAGAATTTCTCAGAAAGGCATTGTGGATAGATTAAATTATATTATATCAGTGGAGAACGGTATTGCACCACAAAATATTCATATTGATACGCCAGATGCGATTGAATATATAGCAAAGATAGCAGATGGTGGTATGCGGGATTCAATCACCCTACTTGATAAGTGTTTAGCATATTCAAAAGATTTAACACTTGCGAATGTAGTAAAAGCATTAGGAACTACAGATTATGATACAATGTTCAAGCTTACTGATTACCTTATCGATAGTAAAGTAAAATTAGCATTGGCTCTTATCGAGAATATTTATAATGACGGTAAAGATTTAAAAACATTTGTAAGGCAGTATGTACAGTTTTTACTTGATTTATCGAAATGGGGATTAGGATGTGATTGGAATTATCTTACACTTCCGAGATTAGCAGATTATGAGCAGTGGTTGAAAGATTGCGGAGATAGAGAATTTGAAGCAATAACAGATTGGTTATCAGTATTTGTAAATCTTAATGCAGATATTAAATGGTCACAGTCTGTTAAATACGATATTGAAGCCGCTATTTTAATTCATACAGAGGATATTAAATAATGATAGGTCAAAAGAATTTACAAAGTCGAATTGAACAGCTTATAAAAGATAGAACATTCCCTCGGTTCAGCATTTTAGTTGGACCGAAGGGAAGTGGTAAGAAAACGATAGTGCCTGAAATTGCAGGTAGAATGTTGGCAAATTATGTTAAGGCATTAGATGTTAAAATAGATACAATTAGAGAGATTATACAGCAGAGTTATAAAGTAGTCGATGCCACGGTATATTTTATTCCTGATGCGGATAATATGTCAAATGCCGCTAAAAATGCACTTTTGAAGGTAACAGAAGAACCTCCTAATAATGCGTATTTTATAATGACATTAGAGGATGAAAATAATACTTTAGAAACAATAAGAAGTCGTGGAACAGTATTTCACATGGATAGATATACACCAGATGAAATATACCAATATGCAATGGCATATGCACATGATAATGAAGATATTATAAAAGATATTTGTGAAACTCCAGGTGATGTAGATTTATTGTATAAAGATAGTCCAAAAGAGTTTTATGATTATGTACAATTAGTGGTAGATAATATAGCAGAAGTATCACTTGCAAATGCATTTAAGATACCTAATAAAGTAGCATTGAAAGAAGATGCAGAAGGATATGATTTACGATTATTTTGGAAAGCATTTATATCTGTATGTATGACAAGAAGAAAAACACCAGAACAAGCGAAAGATCATTTTAAAGCCGCTTATATTACTTCAAAATATTTACAGAAGTTAAGAGTAAAAGGAATAAATCGTAGTATGTTAATGGATAATTGGGTATTGGAAATAAGAAAGTTATGGATGAAGAACCGTGGGTTGAAAAATGTATGAAATGTGTTCATTGTTATCAAACTAAAAATGACGCAGATGAATTAAGATGCCGTTGTAGAAATGGTTGTAATTTTAAAGAAGTGAAGAAGAACGGAGCAACAGTAGAGAGGAAGATTAAATGGACGTAAGTACATTAAAATCTCATATAAAATTAAAAACGATTCCTACGTTTTTAATTTTTTCTGGGCCAGAATGGAAAGTACAGGAGATATATATAAAACAGATTGCAAAAGTAACAGGTAGAGAAATTAAACAGATAGATAGTATTACAGATGTTTATTCTACGCTGAGAAATAAATCTTTTGTCAATAAGCCAGTTATCTACAAAGTTCGGGATGATAAGGAGTTAATGCAAAATGAAGCGTTACAGCAAAATTTAAGCACTATATTAGCTGATAACATGCTCATATTAACGCTTACAAGCGTTGATAAACGCACTAAATTTTATAAAGTGTACAAAGATACTATCATAGACTTTGAAACGCTTACAGACTCGATTTTGAAGAAGTATATAAAGAAGGAAATTGATTTGTCCGACAGAAATTGTCAGATACTTATGGATATTTGTGAACATGACTATGGACGTATTCTGTTAGAGATTGATAAGATAAAGAGGTATAGAGATTTTTATAATGAAGGTAGCAGTAATGAAGTTGAGCCAAATCAAGTATTAGAATGGTTGTTAAAAGATGGAACAATATATGAACCACCATATGATGCGATATTTGATTTGGTAGATGCTATACTTGATCGAAAGGTAAATAAAACATTTGACCTGCTTCAGCAGTCATATGATGTTGGCGAAGCCACAATGGTTATGCTGTCAGTTCTTTACAATAATGTCAAAGCAGTATTGCAGGTACAGACATACAGTGGACAGAAGATCACAGAAGGAACAGGATTGACCGGATGGCAGATAAAAAATGCTAAACCTCATGTTGGAAAATATAGTGACGATGAATTGATTGGTATATTGCAGTTAGTTCAGAAAATTGAAAGCGGAATTAAGACAGGAAAGATGGAAGATGAGTTTGCCATGCAATATTTATTAACCCATATATTATAAGGAGGATAAATAATAATGGATGCTATAAAATTTATTGAGGAACGGAAAAGATATTGCTCAAACCATTCAGATGATATAAGCTGTGATACCTGTTATCTTTGGAAAAATCATATACCCTGTGGTAATCTTAATGCAATCACCAGACCAAAGGAACTTGTTACGTTTATTGAGGAATGGTCAGAGAAAAATCCAATTAAAACCAACGGTGATAGATTTAAAGAAGTATTTGGTATTAAAAAAGCAATAATTGGAACTAAAACTTGGGAAGAGATAAATGAATGGTGGAATTCAGAATATAAAGAACCGGAGGATAAATGATGGATACAAAACTCAGGAGTAATATGTCGTTTCGTGAAGCATGGTTTCAGATGTTACTGGGCAATAAAGTAAAACGTCCACTATGGGAAGGATACTGGGCATGGGAAAATGGAACTATTATGATGCATTGTAAAAATGGTGATGTAATAGATATACGACAGACTGATAATCCAGCTTATACATTTACAAATATAGCAGAACGAGATTGGCGAGTGGTTGTGGAGAGAGAAGATCATGGAAAAGAAGGATCATGAGTTTTGTTTACGATGCGGTAGAAAATTAAAAAATCCACAAGCAAGAGAAATAGGATATGGTAAGATATGTTTAAATAAAGTAAGAGTGCAGGAAAATAAAAAGTTATTTGATAGTACGGAGGATGTAAAAGAATAATTAGAATCATTGAAAGAGGAACTGTAAAAAAGTTCCTCTTTTTTGTTTGAAAAAAAAGCTTCTTATATAAAGTGATTTTTGCTCATGCGTTTATATCTGTTTTTGATTGCATTATATAAGAAGAAACACGTTTTTGGCGTGAGAAATAATGATTGACAAATATTAGAGTACATGTTATTATATGTATGTAGTCTAATAAAGTATTTTTTCAATGGAGGTAAAAACATGCTGGTGAAAAATTATGACCTGTACAAAACAGGGGAAAAGACGAAACGTGTAAACAAGTTGATGGATATGAAATATGAGGTCAAAACGTATCTTGACCTGAGCCTGCTGGATGATCCGGCTATTGATATTTCTGAAGAGGAAAAGGATCATATTAAGAGACATATAGCTGAAACCCATATAGTGTGGGAACGTCAGGATATATTCATCATCCTGTATGATAATTTTACAGACTTTACCGTTAAGGCTCAGTTTGCCAATCATAACGTGTTTAATAAAAAGACCTATTCTAAATTATACCGAATCTGCGAACTGACTCGGGTACAGGTCATTAAAGGAACTCGTAAAGATGTATACCAGCAGATGTATGATAATGTAACATATGAGGCTAATAATCATCATTCAGAACCGGCAATGGACATTGAAATTTGAAAGGAGAAAAAAAATGACACAATTTGAGGAATTTGCCTTTGAAGTTTTGGGAAAGATAGATATAGGAAATGATGGTATGTATGCAGGGTTAACAAATGCGTTGGCTAAAATCGCCACTGAGGTGATTTTATCAGATGACGAGGAAGTATTTAATCTGGATTGGGATTCTCAAAAGAAACTTATCCTTGATAAATTTTATAGCGTGTTTCCATATTTAAGGAGGTAACATAATGAGGAAGATTAAAACAAAACATGATATGAATATTCCGGGTTGGGGAGTAATCCCCACCGGAACTGCATTTAGAGTGGTTCGCTTTAATAAGCGTTTCGTGTATGTTTTGGTTAAGGACGGTGTAACATTAAGACTTGCTAGAAAGGCAGATTGTGAGGTGATGTATTGATGTATACGATTGAAAAGAAAGTGGTCAGTACGATAAAGAACTATCGGGGACGTCCTGGTATCGGAAAAGAAACTCGTTGGTATATTGTTGATGAAACTGGTCAGTATGCAACTACTGACCATTTCGGATTCATTTCACCAAGTGGACTGTATTATACAAAGAAGTATATGGCGCAGGAAGAATGTGATAGATTGAACGAGGAGGTAAGATAATGAAAAAGGAGAAGGAATGCAAGTACATGAATGAATACACAGGAGTATTATATTTTTCCCTGTTTCATGCGGTGAGATCCATTATTTCGGATATGATCCATTTTCCTAAATGTAGAACATTGAAAATGTGGAGAATTAGTAAAGTAAAGATCGGCGGCATAACGGAGGTATGAAAATGAAAGTCAGATTGCAGGGAACTGGTTGGCATGAAGCTAAGGCAGTAAAAGATCTTCAGATCGGAGATACTATAGAGTGGAACTTTGGATACACTTCTGAAGTGGTAGAATTGAATCCTACAAAAACAGGAAAACAGATCAATGTCCTGCTGAAGTCAGATAGCGGTATTCATAATAGAAGAATGGGAGCAGAAAGGCTGGTGGCAGTAAAATGAAAAATACAAAAACATTATGGAAAACAAGAAAAGCAGGAGAAAAAGTAACTATTTTAGTTTGGGCAACATTTGAAGAAATGGAAAAGATGTTTCAGGATGATATAATAATAGATTATACGGATGTAAAATATTTTACTCCAAAGGAATTAAAAAAGTAAAGAAACAAGATAAGCTGTCCTGACGGACAGCTTATTTTTTGTTAATAAATTTGTAACAAAAGTTAATACTTTTGTAATTGACAAATATTAGAGTACATGTTATTCTATACATATAGAATAACATGATGAAAACTAAGGGAAGTAGTAGCTGGCCCTGTTGGATACAGAACTACGACGGGAGTTGGCGAAAAGTACCAAGATTCATCCAAAACTCAAGAAAGGAAGAGGAAAATGACAGATTTTGAATACCAGCAAAGATTGGCAAATATTGAGTCTTTGCAGGAAGCAGGATTTACTGAAGAAGAAATCGAGATTATTCTGAATGCAGATGATCCCAATGCCAAGATTGAAGAGTTCTTTGAAAGGAGATAAAGAAATGACAAGGCAGAAAAAAGAAATTATTAAAAAAATGGATGAAATTAGAAACTTTATTTATGCTGATACTGAATTAGGATGTGGATTTGCTCCTGCTGGTGCATACGATGATTTGTATGACCAGTTGTATGATCTCCAGACTGAATTATCTCAGTTACGCGGATTTGAAAGTTTTGAGGCTGAATGTGATGCGGATATTACCAGAATATTTGTTGATGATATTGAGGATCTTCCGTTTAATTGAAAAGTCTCCTGAAGAGTCGCTGAAAATTGTGACGAAACACTCCTGAAAAGGAGTGTCGGGACTATAAAAAATAATCGTTGACAGCTTGTTTAATGTGTAGTATAATGTTTATAGTTAGAAAAATAGAGTGACTTCCAGAAAGGAGAACACCATGAAACTTAGATTTTTTCAGAATGTTAAAACCAGAAACGAATTGAAGAAGGAGTATATCAAACTCCTGAAGCAGTATCACCCCGATAATGGCGGGGACGTAGAAATCTGCAAGGAATTGAATACGGAGTATGAGTATTTGGCAGACAAGTTACCGCAGACGTTTGAAGATGGGCATGAGCCAACCGAACGTGAGAAGAAGGCAGCGGCTGATAATGATAAGCTGATTCGTGATCTCCTTTCTAAGATTATTCATATGGAAGGGATCGAGATCGAGATCGTTGGTATCTGGGTATGGGTAGATGGTAACTCATACCAGTGGAAAGACGAACTGAAAAAGTTCGGCTTTACCTGGAGCAAAGCCCGTAAAAAGTGGCACTGCTGCCCATACGGGGAAGGAAATTGGTACAGAGGAAAACGCCGTGATTTCAATACGCTCCGTGCTATGTACGGTAGCGATAAAGTTGAGACAGAGAAACAGCCGAAGTTGAACAAGGCTGTATAGATAGATGCTTTTATACTGCGACCCGCAGTTGAAATGTGACTGCGGGTCATCTACAAAGTTCATACCAGAGAGGAGAAACAGAATGAAAAGGATTCAGGTTATTCCAGAAGAACAGCTGATCATTGGTCTTGGAGAAGATCTGTTGCCCGTATATAAGGCAATGGAACGTGCTTATTATAATTGCAGGTCAGATTATTCACCTCGTTATCTCAGCACTCCCAAACTGCCTCGGAAAAAGATGTATGGTATATTTATCGATGTTGATGGCATGTTTAATATTGTAACTGCCGATTTCGTCCTTTGGTATTTAATAGAATCTGGAAAGGAGAAAAGAAAATGAGGAAAAATACATTGGTATTTAATAGCTGGGAAGCGTATGAGAACTGGACAAATCAGTTCAGCGGTTGTTATGAGTATCAGGAAATTCCGACCGCAATAGATGATGGATGGAAAATATCTGTAGATATGTTTACCGCGTGCAAAAGTTGGAAAACTGTCCTGCGATGGTTTGAGAAGGCATTTGGAAATATAAGTCCTGAGATTCATACTTGGGTAGAATGTATTCGGGAAAGTTGTGAAAGTGGATATTTCAAAGATACTACAGGTTGTTATCCGGCGTGGACAACTGATCCTGAGGAGATAAAGAAATTTTTAAAAGGAGGTTCATATTCATGGGAAGTGGAAGAAGTGTATGAAGGTTATTGGTATATATTCCTCAATATATCCGGAGTATATGCTGGAAGATAATTTATAGGTGGTTGTGCGACAGCCAGCAGGTTTGCTGGCTGTTTTTTTTTCAGCACCTGTTCACATCTGCTAACTGTCGTTAGATCAGGCTAACAGGTATTCACATCTGTCAACTGTCATTAGTGCAAACTAACTGGACAGCACCTGTTCACATCTGCTAACTGTCGTTAGATCAGGCTAACAGGTATTCACATCTGTCAACTGTCATTAGTGCAAACTAACTGGACAGCACCTGTTCACATCTGCTAACTGTCGTTAGATCAGG
>Ga0310697_10000274_pt1 | contig 72805 bp, 116 predicted proteins | sample 172DNAGHGlowgp2_FD_203883 | JGI IMG/M metagenome (GOLD analysis project Ga0310697, IMG submission 203883) | Sheep rumen microbial communities from Palmerston North, Manawatu-Wanganui, New Zealand - 1728 DNA GHGlow gp2 (v2) (version 2) | ecosystem: Host-associated > Mammals > Digestive system >...
AACAGGCGAAGGGGGACTAGGTATGGCAATTACTGCGAAAGGGAATCTTGCGAGTTGGAAAAAGTTTTCCGCTGCTTTCTCGAATGCCTTGATGGACTGCGGTGAGCAAATCACGGCATTTGCCGCTCGTCGTATGACAGAGGAGTCCGAGAATTGGCTTCGTGAGACGGACGCAGAATGGCCGCACAGCACCACTTTAAAGAACGGTGCAAAGTTTGGCGGAGACCGGTGGCATCCTTGGTATTATGGTCACCTCCATGATAGTATTGCCACTCGTATTGCACAGAAAAACAAAACCATATCTATTAGATATATGCCGGAAAAAGCATCGTCTACGCCCCAGCATACCAGCCGTGGCGATGGCTCTGTTCACAATAGAATTATTGGGGCAGAATGGGCAAGGCAAGAAATCGCAAACGCTGAGCATGTTTTTCTGCCAGGTCTCCAAGCCCAACTTATTGTCGGTGTGCCGTACGCAAGGAAAGTTAATGAGTCGTCTCGTCATACAGGATTCCTGGAAGAATTGAACAACCAGTTCGCCGCAAAAATAGAGGAATTTATTTATAGCGATGAATTCTCCGGTCGTAACAGAAGTCGTATATTCAAGCCTAGAAAGTAAATGATTACTCCTTCCTCCATACAGCCAGATGTTGCCCTTGCGAACTTTTTGCAGGGCAAGATCCGCGTTGGATTGTCTGGCGGCGGGTCTCGCATCGTCAAAGTTTACTCCGACTGGGAGCGACCGACCAACGGCCTCGAGGACGATTTCATTGTCGTGTACATCAATGGCGACATAGAGGGCGTTGGAATGGATGCCGACTTCGCAAGGGGATATATGATGGTGAATCTTTACTGTCGGTTAAATGACGACGGCTCCGTTAAGAAAAATCGTGTAAAAAGGGTTCTTGCACAGTTCGATGAACTATTGGAGAATCAGACAACCGATCATTACCACTATAGGTATGACGCCGAACGCTTTATAACTCCCACGACACCGAATCAAACTTCGGGATATTCCGTCACCTCTTTGAACTTGAGGTGGCATACGACAAACAATTTTAATACTGAATAACTATGGCTATTTCTAAACTTGAAAGCGCAGGAACCCTGTTTGCTGGACAGGGGGACTTGGTGATTTTCGACGCAATTACCAACTATGACGAAGCGACCTTGGCGTCGCTGACCAATCCGAAATCTCTCGGTCAGATCGTGCAGGACTCGACTACCTGGGAAGGTGAAGATGTGAACACCGACCAGATTCTGGACGAGCAGGGTAACCTTATCACGGCCCGTGTGACCGCAGGTACCCTCGGTTTCTCATTCGATATTGCCTCCACCTCTCTGCTGATGGTGAAGACATTCCTCGCCGGTGACGACCTTACTGGGACCACCATGGCCTCGCTGTTTGACGGTAATGTCGCCGGCGTCGGCTTCGGTACGTCTCTTCCGGTTATCACCCGCCCCATCGCCGTCCTGAACGACGAAATGGGTCGTGCTTGGGTCTATCCGAAGGCTAAGATTACCGCTAACATCACGCTGTCCGACGGTCTTTACCGCATCCACGCCGTGGTTCTTGCAGAGCAGGTAGATGTTCGCGATGAGTCTACGAACAAGCCCGTTCTCTCGACCGGTATGATCATCGAGAAGGCCGCTTAAACCTTCATATAACTATTCTCTCGGAGGGGCGGGCATTGCGCCCGTCCCTTTTTAAATTCAAAACCGTATGTCAGAAAGCAATGTAGAAAAACTGCTACAAGGTGACGCCAAGGTTGAACTGAGGGCACCTTGCAGTATCTTTGTTGGCACGAAAATGTACCGCGTTAAGCAGGTCAGCAATACAATCCGGAGGAGAATCAGCATTCTGGAGAAAGAGGCGTATGTCCTTGAGCAAGAGGGAAAACAAGGCGTTTCTCTGAAGCGGGCGAAGAAGATTGATACAAAAATCCGTACGCTCCACAGCAAGACGGCTGCATACTATCTTCTCGGGAACTGGGCATTGTTTGTTCCATTTCTGTTCTGGATTAAATGGCATCTTCTTGATCTGAAAGACAACGAAGTGACCTATAGAATTAACGAAGCGGGAGTCGTCAGCAAAGATGTGGATTTTTTCTTGGCCAACTGGCAACTTACAAAGCAAGCACTCGCTCTCTCTACGAGGCTGGTTGGCGAAGGCATCAAACAATATGCAGAGAAAATGGAGAGCGTGGCAAATATGTTGGAGAAGGACGCTTTCGGGATAAAAGAGGACGACAAATAGGCTCGTTCTTCGAAGCGTCATCCGACAACGAGAAGATCAAGCACATCTATGGGAACTACGGTTTCTGGTCATGGCTAAAGTATTGGTACATAGACTCCGCGAACCAAGTCCAGATGATGCTGATTGACAAGGGCTACTTCGACTACGATTACGAGCAAATTGCCAGAGAGGCAAGATGGGAGGATACGGTTAAGACACAAGAAGAACTGGACGAAATGCTCAAGGGATTCGGATTCGGAGGTCGTAAAAAAGCACCAGAGTCATTGGAAGAAATACAAGATCACATTCTAAAACACATATAGTTATGGCAGTAGAAATTCCTGTAGTTATCGATATAGATAAGGCGTTTAAAGAGGCGGCCCAGAGAGTTGATGTCGTTATGAAGCCTCTTCAGCAAAGACTTAGCAAAAAGACTCTTAATTTGGACATCACTACAGCGATAGATAAAAAGGGTGTTACGACGGCTGTTAGGAGTCTTTCCGACATACTAAAAAGTTCAACGATTTCCGCAAAGGAATTACGAACTGCGTTAGGAGATGTCCGTGGGCGACTTGAATCTATGGACGCGGCCGGAAAATTAAATCCAGCGAAGGGGTTGACGAAAGGGGCCCGGGAATTGCTTGCGGCATATTCGGCGCTTGAATCGAAGTTGCGCGGTGGTAGCGTTATCGATAGGACAGCGGCAAGTATTGCAAGAATCGGGAATGAGGCAACAATCGCAGGTCAGAAGGCGAATTCTGCCATAGCAACGACAAACGCCGGTCTGCGAGCCCAAGGCGGAATTATGAGGGGTCTTGTCGGTTATTTTTCCGCGTATACTGTTGCTTTGGCCGGTATCCGATTAATAAGGAATGTGAGGGAGACTACTGCCGAGTTTGAGATGCAGCGGGTTGCTCTTGGTGGTATAATCCAAGACATGACGCGCGCGAACCAATTATTCGCGGAAATAAAAGCGGCAGCAGTGCAGTCTCCATTCGAAATTAAAGACCTTGTGTCTTTCACGAAACAGTTGTCGGCATATAGGATTGAGACCGACAAACTTTTTGATGTGACGATGCGGCTGGCAGATGTATCCGCAGGTCTTGGCGTAGATATGTCGAGACTTGTTCTTGCATACGGCCAAGTTCGTGCAGCATCTGTGCTCCGAGGACAAGAGCTGAGGCAGTTTACTGAGGCCGGAATTCCTTTGGTGGATCTTTTGGCGAAAAAATTCAGCGCCCTTCGCGGGGAGTTGGTTTCGACCGGAGAAGTTTTCGAATTAATATCGGAACGGGCTGTCCCGTTCGCGATGATTGAGGAAATCTTCGAGGATATGACAAATGCTGGAGGCATCTTCTACCAGATGCAGTTAAAACAGTCGGAGACCCTCAAGGGACAATGGATGAAGTTGAAGGATGTCATCTCTATTGCTTACGACGAGATGGGACGGACTTCTCTTGTAAACGAGGCGATGACCGACTGGATTAGATTAATATCAACTCTTGTTAAAAACTGGGAGCGGATTGCTAGTGTCGTAAATGTTGCTGTCTTTTCTTATTTGGCTTACAGGGCGGCAGTAAAAGGGGTGATTCCTTTCTATAATTTACAGCAGAGTGCAATCGTCAGGCAAATAAAACTTGAAAAGCAGCAGCAGATAGAACAAATAAAACTGGCATCTCGAACCGACCAATTGACGAAGGCTGATCAAAGAAGAATCGCAACGATTCGGAAAATGAATGTTGAGGATTATAAGCGCATCTTTGCAATGGACAAGATGACGCAGTCTCAAGCCATGATGGTCTTCTGGAGGAATAAGGACAATAAAGCCATTACAGAAGCGATACGCCAGACTGGCATTTTGACAAATACCCAAATGAACGCGATAAAAAAAATGAGCGCGTTCCAGATTAGGATGAAAGTTTGGGGAACGTCCATAAGAACATTTTTCACTTCTGTTGGTTCGGCTATTGCCGCTTTTTGGCCGATTGCTGCAATCTCTGCTGCCGTGTCTGCAATCACTGGTCTTATATCCGCGCATAAATCACAGGTAGAGGCGATTCAGAAGGTAGACAAAGCATATCAAGAGCAGGAAATGTCGCTCATGTCAATTGAAAATGCGTACCGAAGAATTCAAAAGGCAATTAATGATGTTGAGGATTCGCAAAGGCGCGCGACAAAGGAAGCTGCAAGTTTTGGTCAGAAACTCGAATATGCTCAGAAGGTAGTTGAGATGCTCAAAAAATTTGGTCTCGGCGGTGATTTCGACCTTTCTTTACTGAATACGGAGAATATAGACGATTTCGTCAATTCGTGGCTTGAGCAACTTAATAAGGCAAATGAATTGACAAGAGAATGGGGTCGAAATGTGGCAGAAGTCGCAAATTCTTGGGAGGCGAGTATACTTGGAATCCACTTTGCCGGGGACAATTTATCGACAGATATAAAACAACTGACATCAGCATTCGTTAAAATGACGAGCAATAAATCATTCCGTCAAGATGTTAGTGCAATGTCTGATTATCTCGATAAACTAGAAATTGAATACGAAAGGTTTTATACGCTTCTGTCCGAATCGATCGGGGAAGACGCCAAATTAGCGATAGCGGGGAAACGGCGCAACGAGTCCGAGTATGAATATCAAATGCGATTAATCAAGAATTACGAAAAAATTAGGCAATATGCTCAGTCTGACCAGTTCATACTTTCTGGCGCAATGAAGAGCTTTAAACCGATGACGAGCGAACTAATACAATTCGAGAATAAACTTGATGAAGTACAAAGAGAATTCGAAAAGACTGTCGGCTCATTCAAGGGTCAAGATGAGATAACAATAAAGATGGCAATAGACAAAATCTTCGCTGAAAACCAATGGGATGAATGGTTGAAGGAGGCGTGGATCGAGAGGCTTAATGGAAAGTATAACATGAACATACAAATCCGCCCGACGGTTGATCCTGTTAATGTCCCTCAAGGCATGAAGAGTATTATTGCTTCAGAATTTGATGGCCTGTTCACGGAACAAGAGCTGTTAAATATGTCATCCGTTTCCGACATCGGGAAGGCCATTGACGAAAAAATGAAAAACGCAGCCGAGTCTATCAAAGAAGCAGATAGGCAAGCAAACAATCTTACTAATAACGAATTGTGGAGCGAAGGGGTTAAAGAAAAGATATGGAAAGCCCAAGGAGTTATTAATGAGGAAATGGCGAAATCCGAAAAAGATCGAAATAAAACAGCAATAAAAGATGCATATGCGACAATTGATGCACTAACAAAACAAAATGATGTCTATGATGAGCAAATAAAAAAGAAAAAAGATTCCGCCATCGCAGAATATAATTTGGCGAAAGCCGCAAAGGAGCGTCTGCTTAATGAGAATTTATCTGATCTTGGCAGTGATATAAAGAATACATTTCCACAGTTGCTAAAAGGTGATGAAATAGCAGACAAATTGAACCTGGATGCAATTGGGGAACAAATGAAAAAGACATTCTCCTCGTCCAATGCGGATCTTCTCGCTCGACCATTGGTTGATGCGGCAGAACTTGTCAAGCGCGGATGGAAGGAGGCTGGAGAGGGCATTGCTACCGTTTTTACATCAACATATGATTTTGAAGATTCCGAGGGGAAGCATAATCTTTTGGTTACACCCATTCTACCAAATGGTGATGTACTGTCCCCTAGCGAACTTGATTCGTATGTAGATAGTATTATACGTTCTGGCGATATTTTCAAGTCTGACGAGAAGAAACTCGTTATTGGTATTGATGTTGCAGATGATGCTGGTGAGCAACTCCACAAAATGCAAGAAGAGTACTACGGCATCGTAGAGCGGATGAAAGACACATCGCGCCGCTTTTTAATTAGCGACGAAGACTTGCAAAAAATCAAAGACGGCTCGGACGCATACGATATATGGGCAAAAAACATGAAAGCGATTGCCGATGAAAGAGAAAAAATGGCAAATGCCGGCGTGTCGGATTTGACGGTAGCTGAAGAGCAAGCAAGACTTGACGCAGAAAGAGCAAAAATAGAAGAAGAGATTGAAAAAACAAGGGCGCAGATCGCAGACTGGAATTATGCAGAAGCTAAGGCGAAGTATGATAGCTTGAACCTTGCTATTCAGCAAGCCACGACTGCAAGTGAAAGAGCCAAGGCTGAAGACGAGCTAAATAAGTTCATGCTTGGTACCTCATATGCTGAACGCGCCGCACTTGCAATCGAATTACAACGGCTCGAAGCACAGTGGGGAATTGCGAACTCTGCTCTACTTGCAAAAAATGCAATTCTTGATACATTTGGAGCACTTGATAAAGCGGAAAAGTTTTGGAAGCTGTTTGGTGAACGATATAATTTCACCCTTCCGGACCAAAATAAGAGTGTAAGACAAGCAGAAGACCCGTGGATTATCCTTTATAAAAATCGGCTCTCTTTTATGAAAGACTTTCAGAAGGGTGTCGAGAAAATGAATAAGTTCCTTGAGCACTCATATTCTCTTGAAAGGGAGCGTGAAATAATGAAGGGACGAGGTCTCTCTGTTGGTATAAAAACAGAGGATTTGTTTGGTACGCCGGAAGAGTTAAGAAGTTGGTATAAATCGGCAATTGACGATGTCGTTAAGCAAATCAAAAAATTGGGCGGAAAACAATTCTCTGGTCTTGGCGTAACAGAGATTTTGGCAAAAGACCTTAATGGTCGAAAGATTAAAAAATACCAAGATCTTCTGCAAGAATTGTGGAAAGGATTGACGGATTTCGATACCAATCAAATGGAAAAGAAGCTTGAAGAATCTCTCAAAAAGATGGAAGAGGAAGTTAAGCGTTCTGAAGCGGCCCAGAATTTCTATCGTGAGATTCTCGGAATAACCGGTGATGAGCAGCTGTCTACCGACTTGGCTGTCGCCGTATATGGAGATGTTGGGAGCGAATTCAAGGACCGTATTCAACGGCAACTGGACGAGGCGTTCATGGGGATTGACACGAAAGGGCTGGACGAAAAGACTCAAGACCAAATTATTGATGCTTTCGTCAATCAGAACTTCGATGTCATCAGAGACAATCTTGAAAGGTTCCCGGATGACGTGAAGAAGGTTCTCAAGACCGTCCTTGATGACGTAGACAAATACAACGCGAGCCTACAAAAGAAGTTCGCTGATGCCGTAGCAAAGTCCGGAGATGCAACTCAAAAGATAGCAACGATAAAAGCCAAGGCAGACCAAGACATCCTCGATATTATTACTGCGGCTGATATGGCCGTGAAAAAGACCCCTGATCGGGCTAAAGAAATCTATGACGCAGCAGAACGAGCGATAAAGGCTATCGAGGGTCAGCGAGACTTGGATGTCTTTAAGGCTGGGGAAGATTATGTCAAGTATTTTGCCGAATTGAATGTAATGACTGCGGAGCAGGCGACCACTGTTCGAGGGAAGCTTCGAGATGCATACATCAAGGCTTTCCGAGACGGTACTATATCTGCGGATGAGTTATATCATAATCTACGGGCTGTTGAAACGCAATTCCGTAAATTGACGAAGTATTCGTCCGACCTCACCACTTATCTGTCCGATGGCGTAGATGGCATTATCAAGCGTTTCGATGACTTTGGACTGAATATTCAGGTTATCGGTCAAAAGATTGCCAAGAATATCAAACTCGACACTGGTGAAGAGGTGTACGTAAACAATATTTTGAGGCGCTTCGCTAAGGAATACGGAGGTGAGGCTTTGTCCGGAATAAACTCTCTTCAAGAACTGTTTGATAAGTTCCCGAAAACAACGAAGGGAATTGCCGAGGCCGGGAATGCCGTCTCTGAGATGGGCGTTGCGATGTCGACTGTTGCGACGAAGGGATCCTTTGCATTGGCGATCGTTGATGCCGTCTTTAAGGCGGTAAACGGTGCAATAACCGGCGTACAAGAGTTCATTAATGAGTTGAACCGAACAAGGAGCGACGAAAATAAACTTGCCGGCGGAATGAAGTATATTACTGATTTGAACAAGTATATCTTTGAGGGATGGGAAAAAGTCAAGTCTGGTGATATTATCGGCGCTACGATGAACTTGGCATCTGCAGTCGCCTCCGTTTTCAGTAACATCCAAGAGGATAAGGTAGAGCGGATTAATAAGAAGATTGAAGAGCAAGAAGAACTTATCGACAGTCTTTCCCGGTCTTATTCCAGGTTACAAAGTGCCGAGGAGAAAGTATTTGGCGCAGACATTATTACGAATTACAACCAAAGAATTGCTGCACTGCAGGCACAAGAAGAGGCGTATCGCAAGCAGGCCGCGCTTGAACGCGAGAAGGGGAAGTCCGCAGACGAGCAGAAAGCAAAGGACTACGAGAAAAGCGCGATAGACATCGCGAACGAGATTGCAGACCTCCAGACGCAGCTCTCCGAAAAATTCTCTGGAACTGACTTGGCCTCTGCATCAAGAGACTTCGCATCGTCTTGGATAGACGCATACAAATCCTTCAGCTCGACAACCGATGTTATCAAGGAGAAGTTCCAAGATATGATTCAAAACATGATTGTCGAATCTCTTGCGGCAAAGGTGGTAGAGAAGCAGCTGAAGCCGATCTTCGAATTGATTGACTCCCTATCTACTGAAGGTAACCAGTTGTCATTGTCTGAGATCCAAAGCATCGCGAACCGGGCGAAGGTGGCCGGAGATGTTATGAATCAAGACTTGACGAACCTTATGAATGCCCTTAGTGCCGTTGGTTTAAACATGCGTACGATGGGATCCGGGTTGACAGGAATTGCGAAGGATATACAAGGGGCCAGCGAGGAGTCTATTCTTGGTCTTGCTGCCGGTGTAAACACGCAGAACTTCTACTTGTCGCAAATTAATGCAAATGTGGGGGTCCTCGTTAATGCTATCGCCAATGGCGCATCGCCAGCCTCTCCGGTATCCTTTAGCGCGCTTGCGATGGACGACCCGATGCGTGAGCATGTGTCAAGCATTAACACCAATGTGATGTTGATCGCCGAGCGCGTGGAAAGTCTCGAATCGACATTAAGGAAAGTTGTTTACCCCAAAGGCACAAATTCTACAACTCATTATGTTGCGATTCAGTAAAAAAAAATTATCTTTGTGGTATGAAATCCGAATGGTGGAAAATATTGCGTCGTGAAGCCTCCTCGCACCATATGTGTGAGGAGAATCGCGATGCGCTAGACTCTGTGGACTCTAAAGAAGACGCCATCAAGCTGTATAAGAAGACGATCGATTGGGCGCTCGAGGAGGGCTATCCGTCGTACAATACTCTTGTTAAGCACTTTTCCGATTGTGAAAAATATGGCGTGTTTGTTGAAAAAGAATTCCACGGAGAGATGCTCAACGAAAACGAGGTATATGTCTTCCATAATTGCAGAGGAACAATACGGACTGGGCTTAACATTGGGAAAAAGATCATTCCTATGATGTATTTTGCGAATGGTTGCGAAATGACATTGCTTGGAGATGATTCCGGTGTTTCGAGCCTGTCCGTAAGGGTTCCACTGTATGTTTTCGGAGAAAACAAGGTAAGACCAGACCGTGATGCCGAGGGTGTCACTTGGAAGGTCTATAGGTTTGATACAAAATAGGGGGAACGACCATGGAAGAGACCGGGATTTTGTTGCCAATTCTACAAGGCGTAGTGCTGCCGATTATCACAGCAGTAATTGGGTGGTTCGCCAATGTTTGGCGGAACAAGCAAAAAAAAGAGAAAGATATTCTCACGAATGTTCAGCAAATACTCACGATACAGAAAGAATATATTGCAGAGCAGCAGGGGACAATCGTTGAGACGAAGAACATGAATAAGCGCCTTGAGGCAAAGCTGGACAAGAAAAACAAGGCCATACGGAAAGCAAATTGGTGTAAATATACTAATGCTGGTGATGGATGTCCGGTTTTGAACGAAGAAGAGAAAAACGACGATACAATCGAGCCGGTCTGCAATGCTTGCCAATTCAAATTAGACGAAAATGCTGAGAGCAAAAATTAAAATAGGCGACCTTGCAGAGGTAGACACGCTTGAGTACGGGCTTGTCTACCTCGATTCGGACAAAAGGACGGGCGCTCCAACAAAGGGGTACGAGGCAGTGTCTTATCCAGAGCGCGAGGGGGAGGACATCCTTCCAAAATCCGTTGACGCGCCATTTGACTACACCGTAAAATTCTTCGTTCAAGCCGGCAGCGTAGATACCGCGAACGACCTTATTGTACAGTTCAATGACAAGCTTTATGAGCAAGAGGCCGGGTCTGACATCAAAACCTTTCACAAGGTGGAGTTTACCAATTTGTACAAAAGACACAAAATCGTCGGATATCCTTTTCCTATTGATATGGCAACAGAATTCTGGCGCGACCCGTCCGGTCTCGTGAAAGATGTTGTTGTGGTGGAATGGAAGATTCGCGTTACAAAACCGAGCGAGTGCAACTTTAACTATTCAGAATGATTCCAGATATAATTGAAAAGAACTTCCCGGATTATGCGACGCTCGCAAGTGCGACGGCGACGATCGAAGAGATGGGCGACCGAACAATCACCGCGCAAGTAAAGATTGACGGTGCGGTAAGGCCGTCATTCGTCGGCACGGACGGTAATATGTGGGAAGTCGAGTTTCAAGGAGACCGGTATATACAGCCATTGCTTGAGCCTCAAGCATTGAAGGATAATCAGTCTATCCGCTCTGTTATCGATTTAACATTCTATCATTGGGCGATATATCAAATGAAGCGTTACTTCTTCGTATCGCTAGCGAATGTTCAGTCCGGAACGCCCATGGTAGATAAATACATCGTGCCACTTGGCGTCAGTCTCCCGGAATTTGCCGCAGCATTCAATGACATTTTGAATTATTATTTCCCGGACGGAAGCATCTATGTACATAATGAGGGTGGAAGCCTAATCAATCCCAATTTTAGTGACTACGATCCACAGAGGAAGTATCTGGAAATTAGCTACACATATATTTGGGAGGTTCTACAAAAGACATATGAACTGTACGATTGCCCGTGGTTTATTAAGCGTGACGATGACGGGAACTATGCAGTTTGGTTCGGTTATCCCAACCAAGAGCATAATCACATCTTCAACTACGATGCTGAAAACGGAGGTCTTGTCAGGATTGAACGGCAAGTACAAGACGCGGATATTCGGAATGAACTCTTAGGTAGGGGCGGAAGTAAGAACCTTCCGTACATGTACTTTAAGGACTACGAGCAGTTCCATCCGAATAGCGAAGACTCTGCATATAAGAATATAGGGATCCCGGATCCGGACGCAATCCCAGAACTTGAGAACATTCTATTCACTGAGTTGAGGGACTCTAACTTCCGTTCTTATGTGCAAGGCTGGAAGACGAATGCGAACCGGCAATTGTCCACGGAAGATGGATGGGTTGGGACGCTCGAGCCATACGATTCGGCAAGGGGTGAGGAAGATTGGGCTTACTATAAAGGTGCACACGATGAGTATTTCGACCCGGTAGAGTATGTCAAAGATGACGAGTCCATTGCGAAATACGGGCTGCTACAAGGAGGTCTCGAGAACAATGAGGAGATTTTCCCTTCTTTGCAGGGGATGACACTGGAGCTGCCGTGCGTGGTCAGTGCGCATGGCGGGCATGAGGTTGAGACCAGGGTTGATGAGGTCGTCGATGTGGAAGAGGTTACGACGGACGAGATAAGGACGAGCGGATCCACAGAAACTTCCTCTTATAACGAGGAAATTGTTTCTGATATCGGCACAGCCGCACTATCGGTATCTCGAGTATATTACTTCGATTCTGGTAGGTTGATTCGTGTTGAATTCGGCGAACAGAACACGGTATCCTGCAGAACAGAGAATATCGAAGTGCCAGAGGGTTATACGGGAAATTTCCTCGTAACGCCCGACATTGTGCAATCTTACTACACATACCAGTGGGCGTATAAGGGACAGCACCAGCACGCACACAGTGCCACTGACTATGTGACAGAAACGCTGACCAAAGAATGCGATGCTAATGTAATATCAATCGAAGTATACGATGCTTATACCGACCGTGTTGTTACGGGCATATCAAATCTTCCACAAGGAAGTTATTATGTCCGAGCTGTTGTTAAGCCATCCATTTCGATGATTTGGAGGAAAACGGTAGAGGATGAGACCCTTCAAGATGGTTATAATTATCGAAAAGTTTACTATGACTTTATTCCAGGAGAAGTGCGGACTTCTATCAATGTCGTTTGTAGCTTCTATAAATTTGCTGGAGAGATCATACCAAACACGGACGGCGTGAATCCTGTTTCCGGGTCCATCACGATTAACAAGGGAGCTTCCGGTACAATTTCTTTGGTTGGCTCAACCTTCACTGTACCAGAATCCGGTGCATTATTTGTGGACGTGCCGATGAATTTCTCACCGAAAGAATTCGCGACGTTCGAGAAGACTGTAAAAATCATTGATGAGGACTCGCACGAGGTGATTGAGAATTCGTCAATACCGGCCGGAACTTATCAATTAACTGTAGAGGTTAAGATTACGAACAACGGGACCGACCAGAACAGCAGAGAGTTTACTGCCAGTATGCTCCCTTCATTTTTGTATTACAACCTTGATTCTGACGAGTGGAGGCCGACGTTCGATATCTGGATTAAGAACGTATTCGACACAAACCGCGGTGACTACTCCACCGACGATTTGTATGTCGCCGGAGTATGGGGGCCACTTATATCGACTCAAGAAATGACTGTCACGTTTGCGACCGGGAACCTTTCCAGTTACAGCGACTGGGAGTTTAAGGTGGCAAAAGACGGTATCCACTACGACAATAGCAAGTCAATTATTATCGAGGACGAAAACGGTGTCAAGCACGAAATTCGCTCAGAGTGGAGGCTTACCCTTATCAAGTCCGATGCGGAGGCCGACGCGATACATAAGTATGTCCCTTATAAGGATTTCAATGCGGTCCCGGGAGACCTTTTTTACTTCACAAATATTTATTTGCCGTGGGCCTATGTTTTTGCCGCAGAAAAATATCTAAACGAATACAAGACTGCTGAACTTGGCAAGACAAAAGAAATCGACCCGGCATGGGTTGTTGGACTTCATAAGATATGGGCGAGCAAATACGGCGAAGGAAACATTGCAGAGAACTACACGCCCGGAGATAAGATCTGGATAAAAGACAAGAGATTTACGCCAGATACTGGATTACAAATGATTATCAAATCCATTTCGTTCTCGTGGGGGGAGAATCCCGAGACTGGAATTGGGCTGAACGATGTCGAGTTTGTGCTATCGAATAAGGTTGAGACATCACTGTCTACCATCCAGCGAATCACAAGCGACGTGAAGGAGCTTTCCGAGAAAGTAAATTCATTCTCAAATTTAGAGCGCCAAATTAGAAGAGTAGGGGACGCCGTCTATTTGAGAAAGGATGGATTTGAAGATACAACGTACTCTCCGACAAATGTCGCGACCTCGTTTAGGTCTCAAAATTACAGAACTGGGCTTGTCGGCGGAGAAGGATGGACAATCGACCTGGACGACGAGGGGAACTCTTTGCTGGAAATTGACAGACTGAATGTCCGGAAAGAGATGAATGTCGGCACCCTTGTCGTGAACCAAATATCCGCTCGGGGAGGTAGGGAAATCCTTTCCGCCGCAAGCATTGTTATCACCAATGTGGAACCGGTCACGGTAGACGACGATGTCGCATTTAAGTGTTATTTCGACACTAAAAGTGGTACGCTGGCAAACATGTTCGTGACAAACGACATTGCCCTTTCTCAAGTGTTCGATTCAAACAACATTCTGACAAAATACTATCGCTCTCTCGTTGTCGATACTGGGCAGAATTATGTTATTCTATCCGGAGTGACAAAGGACGGTGACGGAGAGCCTTCAGTTGGTGATGTCTTGGTCCAGTATGGGAATACCGTTTCGACAGCCAGGCAGAATGTTATCATCAGAGACGCCATCGGAGACGGACGGCAGGTTATGCTACGGGGACTCAATTCCGTTAGCTCCACTGGGGAGGAATACTACTTCTCCGGTGCGCAGTCGGGGTCTCCAAGGTGGTATGTCGGAGACAGCAATCACTACGCGAAGTACGAGAACGGCGAGCTGGAAATTCAAGCGAAAGTCAAGATTCTTTCCGGCTCTGAAGGTGCGGACAATATCTTACCGTGGGTGCAGACGGACACGAGCGGTGGAGTGACAACGGTCGCCGGAGGTGCCGTTTTGTCGAAAGTAATCGGCGTTGAGCATGATGGCGAAATGATTGCCGGGATTAACTCGACAGATAACTGGGATGATCCGGACTACGGTAAACTTACATTCTTCTCTGGAACAAGCAATACTGTTACTCCAGACGCTGCCGCTTATCGTGCATACGAGGACGGAACGGTCATCCTCAACAAACTCATCGCAAACAATGCCGATGTGAGCGGAAAGATCACTTCTGGCAGTGGACAAATTGGAGGGTTTAAAATATCTTCAAGTAATTTGGTTTCGTCATCCGGGAGCACCAGCATGACTTTGTCAAGGGAGGTCTTAGGGTTTAGCGACAGTGATGCAACCGTCCTTCTTGGACAAAATGTTATGCCCGCGACATCATCCGGGATAGCGTCCTTGAGAATCGATTCGAACCACCCTGTAGACGCGCCAGATGGCCTTGAAAACATAGGTGCGTATATCAGCGTTACTGGCGCCAATAGGACGAACAGCGCGATTTATGTACCTAATGGAATGATTTCCGGATTGAGGCCGAAAACAAGGCTCATATCCGGTACGGTCAATTTGGACAAATACGATTATAATGTAATCGTTAATTCCGCATCAACCATAAACCTTCCATCCAATCCGCAAGAAGGGCAAACACTTATGATAATCGTCCCTAGATATTACGCTGTTACTATCAATGGGAACGGGAAACAAATTTATAGAATAAAAGGGAACTCACCTACGACATCCTCTTCGCAAACTCACAGTTCTTTCGCTGGAATTGACTATTTTGTGTACGATAGCAATGTTGGGATGTGGATAATGGTTCCCCTTGAACCTAGCACTTAAAAAATATGGATCTAAATTACTTGAAAACTCTTTCCAGTTTGGTCCTTAGCAAGTTGGGGCGCGTCCGCATACTTGTGGACAACGGTCATGGCTATAACACCGCTGGCAAGCACTCTCCTGATATGGTCATCAAGGAGTGGCACGTTAACCGTGATGTTGCCGAGGCGGTGGTGACGTTGTTTAGGGGAATCGGTATGGATGCCGAGTTGCTCGTACCTGAGACAGTGGACATCTCTCTCGGTGAGCGTTGCCGTAGGGTGAATGCCCAGTGCTCCGTCCTCGGTAAAGACCATGTGCTTATGCTTTCCTGCCATCTCAATGCGGCGGGCAACGGGCAATGGATGAAGGCAAGGGGATGGAGCGTCTGGACGACCCGCGGCGTGACAGAATCGGATAAGTGGGCGGAGTGCGTATGGCAGAGGGCAAACGAGAAATGGCACAACGGTACGGATGGATTGAAGACCATATCGGACACATCCGACGGGGACCACGACTACGAAAGCGACTTCTACATCCTCAGAAACACTAACTGCCCTGCTATCCTTTGTGAAAACTTTTTTATGGATAACAAGCAGGACTATGACTACATCAACTCACCCGGCTTCCACTACGACGTCGCGGAGGTGCTTGTAACTGGAACGATGGATTACTTAAAGAAAAAAACAAACATATGAAAAAGTATCTCTATATCGCAGCTGCAGCCGTCGCAGTGGCCTTGGTGGGAGCCATAATTTGGATGGGACTCTCTCTAAAAGATGCCCGCAAAGAACGAGACCGCTATCACAGAAACTCCGATGCTCTTCTCTCGGAGATTGACACTTACAAGACAAAGGACTCCTTAAATGCCGCCAGGGTTCAAGGTCTGGAGCTGAAGATGTCGGAGTATAAGAAATTTATGGCGGAAGATGCGAAACTGATAGCGTCACTTAAGACGAAAGTAAAGGACTTAGATAGGGTCGTTAAGTCTCAAAATCAAACCATTTATCAACTTCATAGCGTACCGGTGGACACCGTTATTGTATACAAAGACACTGTCGGTAATGAAATTAAAGAGGAGGCCCGTGCAGTCCACTGCGGAGACGCTTGGTATGATTTCGATGGGGTTATTACAAAGACGTCATTTACCGGAAAGATGGAAAGCCGTGACAGCATTGTAATTGCCGAGAGTATCGAATACAAAAGATTCCTTGGATTCCTTTGGAAGACGAAGAGAATCAAAAACCGAACGATGGATGTCGTCTCAAAGAACCCGCACACGAAAGTTCTTGGGGCGAACTTCATAACCATTGAAAAATAAATCCAACCAAATATATAACGATTATGAAGTACACAATAACCAAAGACAATCTTCGGATTTTTGATTCATATCTCGTCCGGAAGAAAAATTTTCAGGGAAGGCTAAACTCTATTAAGGCCATCCATTCTAACAGTGACATTTGGAAGCGCAGTCCACGTTCAATGCGGATGGAGTGGGCCACGCACAATGGTCTGTACGCTATGGGGATACTACGCGACAAGACGAAAGATGTCGATTTGAATTATCCGCAGAAATGGTATGCCAAAATTGGATATGCTTTATGCGGAAATCTGTTTTGGCTATTTATAAAATAATTTCTAACTTTGTCAAAACCGAAAAACTATGGCAGAACAAAACTATTCATGGTGGGACGGGAGTGACTTAAAGTTCCTCGTCGACATTCAAGCATCAGGGTTCGATATGGACTCCGATGAATGGAGCGTTGGCGTAGAAGTTGGAACCAAAATCGTAAAGACATACCCAAAGGAAGAGTGCATAAAGGGCGACGATGGTAATTGGTACGTTTGCATCGACAAAAGTTACTTGCGAAACGGCGATTTATCTCTCATTGCCTATGCCTCTATCCCGGATGCGGATTTTGATGATGGATCCAGGGACGAGGTTGATAAACAGATAATGGGGAGAATAAAGAAAGTCTAATATGAGCTGCTTAACGATTCTCTTTACCCCGGTCGGTGGTGATACCGAATTGCAGGCGTCACCACTAAACGATGTTAAAGCAGAGTTCGTGCCGCAAACAGATATTAGTTCGAGTTTTACCCCAATACGCGATTTGTCGTCATCATTTACTCCGGTAAATCATATGCGGGCGACGTTTGCGATGGTCTGCGTGAATAGCATAGGAGAATATGATTTCCTATATGCGTGTGATGGAATACTTCTTACGGTTGACGGTGGAAAAATAATGGTAAAAAAGAGGAGGTAGCCGATGGCAACCAAACTGACTCAAACCGGACAAGAAGTCCAAGAAATATTAGATCGGTCCGCAATCCTCGCCGAAAAAACGTATGTCGATGAGGGTCTGTCGAAGAAACAAGACACTCTAGTAAGCGGCGAAAACATAAAGACCGTAAACGGGGTCCCTATTTTGGGTCCCGGAGATATCTATGTCGATGTCGCAGATATATTTGTTGCAACATTTGGTGAGACACCTTACTCAGAAATAATCAGTAGGCATCGCGCCGGTAAAAGAGTTGTTGTAAACAAGGGCGGTGAATATTTCTACGAGAACAATTACGCGACAAACATAGTGTATTTCGTCGGAGGATACAAAAGCGAGAAAGAGTGGGTTGTCAGCGTAACCGCCAGTAGCCAGTGGATTATCACTGAATCGCCGTATATGCCAAAATCCGGAGGAGAATTCTCCGGGAATGTCACATTTGATTCCGGATTCCGTGTAGAAGGCGGACAAGCCGACATGCACTATAATAAAGTACGTAATCTTGGCGACCCGACCGACGAATACGACGCCGTAAACAAGGGATTCGTAGAGGATCATTTCGTTTCAAAAGACAATGGTGAATTTACCGGGAATGTTACGTTCGATGCCGGCGCTGATTTTCTCGGAGATGTAGATATGCACAATAACCGAATTTTTAACTTGGCATCTCCCGTGCAAGACTTCGATGCGGCGACGAAAGAATATGTTGATAAGCAATTAAAGTGGCATGAATAACAAATAACAATAGGATACTATGGCAAAAGTAGCATTTAATAGACATTTTACACAGGCCCAGCTGACTGCTGCGGTGGGTACTGCATCCATTAACGGAACCGCAGTAATTGATGGTACTTGGTATGTTGCAGCCTCTGGTGCGACTGCTGTGTATGTTGGCTCGACGGAAGGTGGAAGCACGGCAATCCTTAAACTGGTAGGTCAAGTCAACGGGAATACCTTAAGCGGCAAGGACATTACAGACCTTATTAACGACTACCTTACCAGTGGGGCGTCTCCTTTAACAAAGATTCTCAGTGTGGAATCTGCTGATAAAGCCACTAATGATGTAAATGGAGACCAGATTGATGCCACATACTTGAAGAAATCCGGCGGGAAGATGACGGGCGGTATCGTGATGACCGACGACACTTACATCACTTCCGACGTGGCGGGTTCTGGCGGCTCTCCCGTGAACCTCATTGGCCATTACACCGGCGGTGATGATTGTGTGGAAGTCGGTGATGAGAGCATCCCTACGGTTATCAAGAGTAGTGACCCTGTCCAGCGGGAAGACGGCACTCATTCCTATACCATGCTGGACACCTCTGCCCAGTCTCTCAGTGCGGCGGAAAAGACTCAGATTCGCTCCAACATCGACGCCGCGTCTCCTGCTGATGTGGATTCCGCAATTTCGGATGCCATTTCCGACCTCGGTAGCATCATGCACTTCGAGGGGACAGTTGCAACAGAAACAGCGCTGAAGGCCCTTACTAACGTAAAGAAAGGCGATGTGTATGTGGTCACTGCAGACCACGGCGAGTGGGTGGCCACCGATGACATCGGCTCTACGGCAGATGCAACCAAGTGGGAGAAGTTCGGCACTACGGATGTGACGGGAGCATTGTACAAGGGTACTAACACCTTCACGAACGACTATGCCCTGGTTGCTGACGGCACAGACGGGAAGACCAAGGCGGTGAACATGACTGTGAGTGCTCCGACAGCCTCATCTAACGGCGCTACCGATGGTGCATATGTCGAGTCTGTCACTCAGGGAAGTGATGGGAAGATCTCCGTCACCCGCAAGAAACTCCACTTCAAGGCCGTCCAGTCCGCCGTAACCGACCCGACCGCAAGTGGCGACGCCTCGCAGTTTATCGCCACGATATCCCAAAACACGGCAGGTGTGATTTCCGTGACCAAGAAGAATGTCAGCATCGCCGTTGGTGGTAGCGGAAGTGTGGGTTCCTCGAGTTCTGCGGCAGATGCATGGAAGACGGTAGTCCATGATGCAAGTCTTGCTGGTGGCACCAATGCGGTGTCTCTGAGCGGCAACACAAAGACCATCCCTGCAGCAACTGCAAGCAACGATGGCTATATGACGTCCACTCAAGCCAACAACCTCTCCGTCGCGGTGAGTTGCCTCACTTGGGAAGACTAAGCATTACTGGACTCATAACAGAGCTGCGCTCTATACTTTAGGTACATTATGAGTTACGTGAATTTCAACAGGCACTATACTCGTGCCGAACTCGAAGCCCTTACGACCGCATCCGAAGGGAAGATTTACTTCGCCACAGACGGCGGAATCTATGTTGGTAATTCCAGCGGTACTGTCGACAAGAAGGCAGGAGACGATGTGTTCGTAGCGACATATGGGACCACGACGTATTCCGAGATCTCCCAAGCCAACGCAAGCGGGAAGGTTGTCCTTCTGAAGTATGACAATGATACCGAAGATCTTGTTTTCACGCTGTCGTCCGACTCGTATGAGAATGGTTACCATACATTTTCCGCGCTGTATTCAAACGCCGACCAAAGCATCTCTCACGCAGAGGTAAGAGTGTCAGACCAAGATGTATGGTCAGGACCAGTGTATAAAGATGTAGAAAGCCTCGACCATAAGGTTAACTCAATTTCCGCTGCTTCGACAAACGCGCAGTATCCTTCAGCAAAAGCCGTATATGATGCAATACAAAATGCCGGAGGAACTTTTTATGCAGAGTATGGAACAACGACTTATCAAGAGGTTGACGACGCATATAGTGCTGGAAAGAATGTAATCGCATTTGACTCTGGCGGATACTTGTACATTCTTAAGCAAACTTCAGAGCTCGGTGATGATACATTCAGGTTTTCGAGGACCGATGGAAATAGTGTGTATACCCTTACATTGGATATTACAGATGAATGGTCCTCATCCATGATGGCCCTTCAAACACAGTTGACATTCGACTTGGAGCCGACCGCAGGGAGTGTGAATCCCGTGACAAGTGGCGGCATAAAGACCTATTCCGACAGCCTCTCGCTTACGTTCAACTCCAACACGAACACCATCCTGCTCAAGCGCGGGAGCACGACGCTCTCATCGTTGAGCACGGACGACTTCTCTATCTCCGGGGTGTTGACCTCGGCATCATACCAGAACGGAATCCTCACCATGACCTTCACGAGCGGAGACGTCGTGACACTCGATCTCGCGACGCTTCTGGCAAACACGATAGAGAGTTACCGTCAGCAGGTTGAGGAATTGGAGTCCCTGCACACTGCACTGTCAGAAGAGGATTACGAGGCGCTCGCTACGAAAGACCCGGACAAGTATTATTACATCTACGAATAATGATTTACAAGAACGGAAAAGAGATCACTGCGGTCAGTCTCGGCACGAGAGCAATAGCGGCCATCTACAAGGGAACACAACTTGTGTGGCAGGCAATCCGATCTTGTTTCGGCAGCGGTCAATGGATAAATGAAAAACCGTGGATCAACGAAGAAGCATGGAAAAATAATTAGATATGGCAAAACAGTTTAGTCCCAACGCGATACGTCCATCTGATGACTGGACGATAGACACAAGAAATAATCTTCCGTATCCTGGAAGTGCGATTCAAAACTATATCAAAAGCGGAATAAACCAGTCCGCAGGCGCAGCATACTTCAATCAATCCAACTATACGTTGTACTTCTTCCATACGGTAGAGGATAGGGACGCATATGTTGAAGACCCGACGAGGACAGACTTGATTCTCTCCACGACTCCTTTGAATCTATCGTCAGACATGTTCAGGGTTTTCATTACGAACAACCTACCGTCGTATGATATCCAGGTGGCGACGAACCAGACCGCGCTTGTCCTTTCACTTGGATTCGATGTGCAGACAAAGACCATCTCGGATACGACATGGACATCCACGGGCTCGGGTGCCATCGCCAAGGCGTACATCGATGCTGGCGCACAAGGATCTTACACGCTCATTCCCAATTCCACACAAATGCTTGTCGCCGGGGCAACGTATCAACTGGACGTGAGAGAACTGCTGTCCGTGGGAGCTAACCGAATCAAAGTTACATTTGAATCGGAGGACGACGAGTCTGTAACTGGAAGCGTTGTTTACTCGGTAACCTTGTCAGAAATGTATATTGAGATGCTCTCTAACACATGGTACAATGCCATCGTAGAAGGGGAAGCAACTAATTATAAACTCGGCGGGTTCCGTATCGTAGGCTCGCTGTCGAAAACTCTCCACATCGAGATTTATCAAGGCAGTTCTATGCTGCTGCACTTCGAGAAACTGATTGGTATTTCGTCCTATGTGGATACGCCATACAACTTCACGGACACAGAGGGACTCGACCTATCCACTCTTCCGACCGGCGTGTACATCTGCAAAGCGTACCTTGTTTCCGGCTCACTGACATCAATCCCGGTGTCCTATAACTTTATGCACATCGCGTCAGCCGACAAGACCTCTGCAAAGTTGGTGTGCGTTAACAATGTCGCCCAAAAGGTGTACAACTACTCCACGGCAGCTCTTTGCGATTATGCCATCTACAACGCCGGCTTCTCGACCGGCGACCCGCACATCAAGATTCAGTTGTGGTCCGGAACGACACCGACCACGAAGGTCGACTCGGACTATGCCGGAACGACGACTGGCGAAGCACATACGCTGGAATACACCATTGAGTGGCTGACCGAGGAGACCATCAGCCTGTATGCCTACTTCGAGATTACAATGGGGACATCCCAGCAGGTGCAGTCCATCCCGATTGACAACTCCGCAATTTATCCTGCAGAGTCTGGCGCAGAATTCTACCTTAACGCATCATCCCGCTCAAACAACGACACGAACAAGACCAGCATCCTCAATGAAGCGGCGACACCGGCAACGGAGATTCCAGCCACATGGACTCGGATGGCATGGGTGGACGGCATCGATGGATGGACGACTGATCCGGATGGCAGAAGGGCGCTGCTCATTCCAGCAGGGTCTTTTTGTACAATTCCATACAAGGCAATGCAGGGAGAAAACATGACCTTTGAGTTGTGCTTCCGAGTTTCCAACGTATCGGATTACTCCGAGAATATAATCACAGTGTCCGAGAATCCGCTTGCCGCCGGATTCCAAGGCATTCGCATTAAGCCAACAAATTTTACCATTCATTCGGGCGCGGACACAAGCGCGTCCAACGATACGGCAAGAGGGAAGTCCTTCAGTGACGAGCAGACGGTGCACTTGCTCTTTACGATTCAGAATTCCTTTGGCGGAAACACCGGTAAGAACCTCGTGACTGCATACGTCAATGGTTGCAAGAATCTGCAGTTCTCCTATGCAAATGGTACTGCCTGGGAGAATGATGGAGACCTGGTCATCGGATCTTCTTCCGCAGACGTTTACATTTACATGTGCAGGGTTTATCGAAAAGTTCTTGGCGTCAAGGCCGCAGAGCAGAACTACATTAACTCCCTCCGCACTTTGACCGACCGTGAGACTGCATACGCCTGGTTCAACTCCGTGCTGAACAGTAATACGCACGAGCTGCTCTACGACCAAGTGGTGAACTCCCCATACAACTACAACTTCTTCGTTGTGGAGATGAAGGATGGAGCGACCGTACCTTCAAGAGCAAACAATTGGGACAAGAACACGAAGGGATATTCAGACTTCGAGATGCACTATGGAGCGCATCCCGAGTGGGACTTCAAGCTATTCGGCGTTGAGACCTCCGGTCAAGGTACTACCTCGATGGACTACTATCGGTGGAACATTCGCTGGAGGATTGATAAGACAAATTCTTCCAAGCAGATTCCGGTAGCATACTACGATTCCCCGACAACCGGTCTCGATGGCAAAAAGATATTCAACATCCTGCCGTCGTCAAATTCCAAGACGGTGTACTTCGATGGTGGCGCAAACGGCTCTGCCCAGAACCACCCAGCAGTAATGAGGATTACGGCGAAGATTAACATGGCATCCTCCATGCAGTCCCACAAGATTGGAGCAACGCGGGCATTTAACGACCTGCATGATGCGGTCGTGGGATATAACGAAGCGCAAGCATATGCTGAAGAAACGGGAAAGCCTATCCCAACGGTGGCCGTGTATCAGTATCCCGCATTTGGCTTCTCCCGCACAGTCTCGCAGCAGGGTGTTGCGACCTACGAATTCATAGGTCTGTTCACCATCGGTCCTGATAAGGGAGATAAACCGACATTTGGTTACAATATCTCTGATGACATCAAGGGCTCGCTCCTTACTCTTGAAGGCACCGACCACTCCCGCAGGCTCGCACAGTTCCAGTATCCGTGGAACAATGAGGTAGAATACAGAGCGTCCAACGAGTGTCTGAATATCGTCATCAGCAACAACAACTTCGACAACGCATGGGAGGTCAGCAACTGCCACGGGCTGTCCACGGACGAAGCCTCGGACCAAGCGGCGATTCAGTCCGTTCTTGAGGCGGAGTTCAAGCCAGCCTATGACGTGGCATGGAATAACTCCACGCTCATCTTCCCGGTCGCTCTGAGCGATGCTACCTACGGCGGAGCGAACGCGGCTGCAGTGCTGGCGAACATCAACGCGGATGTTACGAACTTCCGCTCTCAAGCATACAACACCAGGTTCGGACGGGCAGACATGGAGTTCTGGATTGAAGGGGAGTACGTGCTCTACCACTATGACCTTGTGACCGGACAGTACGAGGCTGGGATCAACCTCGTCACACAGAACGGCTCCCCTTCCGGCAGTACACTGGACGAGAAGAACGAGTGGTTTAAGACCCAGCGTAGGGCGAGATTCCTCTCGCTGGCACCGAACTACTGGGACATCCAAGACTGTGCCTTCCACCTTGTCTACTGTGTCACTACGGGCGCTACGGACAACTTCGCCAAGAACTCGTACCCGTACAAGATGAAGACGCTTGCCAATGGCGGACGATTCAAATGGAGACAAGACGACTTGGACTCCATCTTCGATACGGACAACCGTGGTGCCGATAGTAAGCCGTATTATATTGAGTTTACCGATGCAGAGAACGGCTCGGTCACCTTCGCCGGTTCGACCTCGGTGTTCTGGAACCTGCTCTTCGAGACCTTCTACAATGACTACGGCACGTCCAAGGGCATCGAGTCTATCGGGCAGGATACCGTCAGGGCAATGGCTTCTCTTGGTGGCGGTGCGAACCCGTTTGCAGGGGTTGTGAACTTCTTCAAGAAATACTTCTGGGACAATGCCCAGAACTACTTTCCACCGTCCGCGTACAACGTGGATTCATCGTGGAAATACGAGACCGCATGGCTGACCAACGGGCAGGCTGTCGATCCTCTCTCGCAGTCGCTCGGTAATCACTTCGAGGCGGAGAAACTCTGGTGCACCCGTCGGGCGATCTACGTGATGTCACTGTTCAAGGTCGGTCCGTTTGCACAGTATTCCGATACATCTCTTGGGCAGATCACCTTCCGTCCGCAGAGCCTCGCTTCGCTCACCGTGACACCTATGATGTGGATGTATCCTGCCATCGAGCAGGGCCAGGGGTCCCCGGAAACCACGGCAAGAACACAGGCAGGGCAGTCCTATACGTTCACCGGACCGTTCGGTAATCTTGGTCAGACGAACCTATATATCCAAGCGACGAACTACCTGCAGAGCCTCGGAGACTGGAAGAACCTTGTCCTCGCTGCACAGTACACAGATAACATTGATATCGTCGGAGAAAAACTCCGCACTTTCAAGATTGGTGATGAGACCGCAGCAAACGTGACAACGAACGTTCCTTCACTGTCCTTCAACAACACGAAGTGCTTGGAAGAAATAGACGCAAGAAATGCATCTTCCCTTACCAGCTCTATCGACTTGTCTGTATGTACGAGGCTTCTAAGGGCGTACTTCGAAGGAACGGGCATCACCCAAGTCGTGCTGCCCAATGGCTCTAAGATTGAGTCGCTACACTTGTCAGAAAACACGAACAACATCCAGCTAAAGAACCTTAAGTTCCTCACCGATCTTGTGATGCCTTCCGACATGGCTGGAATCAGAACATTGCAAGTCGAGAACTGCGTCAATCAAGATGCATTCGACATGCTGTCTGAGTGCTACAACTCTGATGATGCAATTCTGCAGTACATCCGTCTCATCTGGAATGATATCGCACCGGCAACCACGGATGATGTTCATATGCTGTCGAACATCGCACAGGGTCTGAAGAAGGACGACGAAACGGAAATCAACTACCGCGGAATCAATGCCCAAGGCAATATCGAAGGGAATCCGGTCATTGAGGGCACGATGCAAATGACCGGCGGTATTTATACGGATGAGCTGGATACCTTGGGTGTAACCAGGACGGAAGATTACGGAGAAGGGCTCAAGCGCGCACTCTGCTCGGTCTTCGGCACGCTCTACGTCATCTATGACCCTGCAAGAGTCTATATACGGTTCGCTGATGACGAGGTCCTTCGGGTACTCCTTGCCAATGGCATCGGTGATGGTAGTGGTATTACGATGAGCGATGCAGCAGGGGTTACAAGTTTTAACAATAGCTGGTTTAATAATAATACCGTGATTGAGACATTTAATGAGCTCAAGTATTTTGGGATAACCACGCTTGGTAGGGCTTTTGATGGTTGCAGCAGCTTAAAAGAAATTACTTTTCCAGCCACATTGACGGGATTTTACCAGGGAAGTGTCTTCAATAATTGTACAGATCTTGTACGTATTAGTGGTTTTGAGAATCTTACGTCAACAAATTATTTGTGCGGTAATTGCACAAAGGTTGCCGAAGTTCATGCATCGAGTTTAGAAGGTATCTTACGAGTGGTTTTTTCGTCGAGCGGGGTTTCGCACCCATTCTACTATTCTACAGATACAGATGCTCCCCAAAGAGGGTATTATATAAACGGCTCTCTTTTGACGGATGTTGTGATTCCGCAGAGTATTACAAGTATTGGAACATTTGCTTTTTATAAAAACAACACGATTACCTCTGTCGCGGTTCACTCATCTGTTATAAGCATTGGTCAAGAAGCGTTCTCCAAATGCAGCAGTCTAAACTCTGTTGTAGGCATGGATGGGTTGACCTCCGTCGGTATTGCTGCGTTCCAAAACTGTACTTCTCTCGCATCAGACATCAACTTGCCGAGCCTCACCGGCACTTTGCAGCAACGGGTGTTTGCAAATACGGCAATTAAGCGGGTATTGTCTCTTGGAAGCATAACAACAATAAGCAGTACGAATGGATCTGGTCCATTCCTCGATTGTGCCTCCCTTGAAGAAGTGGCACTTCCTTCTACGTTAACAAGCGTCCAGATAAATGCGTTTCAGAGATGTACTGCGATAAAGAAGATTAACATAACAGACATTGCGGCCTATTGCGGGATATCGTTTGCAGCAAGTTCTAATCCGTTCCATTATTCAACCGCCGAAACAAGGGGGCTGTATTTGAACGGAACATTGATTGAAAATCTTGTAATTCCGAGCGGGGTTACTGCAGTTAATGTTAATGCATTTTATAGGAATAATACCTTGAAATCAGTCACCATCCCTAATAGCGTGACATCAATCGGTAATTCTGCATTCCAGGGGTGCTCCGCTTTGACTTCTGTTACTATTCCTTCCTCTGTCACGTCGATCGGAGAGAATGCATTTCAATATTGTACATCATTGGCGTCCGTGACATTACCGTCTTCTCTCACGTCGATTGGAGCTTATGCATTTCGCGGGTGCAGCGGATTAATTGGAACGATTATATTACCATATGGTGTTACGTCGTTTAATGCAACATTTGAAGGATGTTCAAAAATTACAAAAATCGTTTTCGAGGGCGAGTTGACTTATTTCCATGGCGGAGTATGCCTTGATTGTTCTTCTCTAAAAACAGCCGTATTCATGGGACAAACCCCTCCAGCAAGTGGGGTTATTAATGTAAACACATTCGCTCGTGTCGCGGCTGGCTTTAAAATATATGTTCCGTATTCATCGGATCAAACGATACTAAATGCGTATAAAACAAGGTTTTCTCCATATGCATCTATCATTTATGAACTAAACCCTGACGGAACAATCCCTACCGCCTAATGCTCCGTGTTCTACTCTACATATGGCAGTTGCCGCAAAATCTCCTTGGTCTCCTTCTCCTTCTAATTTACAAGAGGGAGAAGGAGTATCATCGACTTAATGGGAGAACCTTCTACTACACTAGCGAGATGCGTAGCGGAATCTCGCTCGGCGACTACATCATCATGCATCGTGAAGACAAAGAGGACGGAATGCGCCACGAATACGGCCATACGATACAGTCCAGGTATCTCGGGCCGTTATACCTATTTGTCATCGGACTTCCCTCTCTTTGCGGCAACATCTATGACTCCATAGCCCACAAGCACTGGCCGTATGAGAAATCGTGCAGGTGGTATTACACCCAGCCGTGGGAAAGGTGGGCGGATAAACTTGGACGAGTAAAAAGGAAATGGGAAAAATAAAAGTCACTGTTAAACCGAAAAAATCCGGTAATTCCGGTACACTTATTGCAAGAGTGCCGGTTGCAGTTGTGCGCACACAGCATCCTAGTGGTGAACGGATGTACCAAACCAAGGCACAAGTGCTTGTAAATGTAAAAATGACAAGTGGTGGAAGGCCAAGAATTAGATATCGGTAGAATCAAGCGCTTAATAAAGACGCTTAGGTCTATAACGCTATCGGTACAAATTGTTCCGTTCGTTTATGCCTCATTGTACATCTTGGATTTCGCCATGTATTCTGCGATGTCTGAGTCATGTATGAAAGTATGCGACACGTTATTCTATATTTCTCCGATAATAGTCGTGACGCATCTGGTATATTCCAAGATCCTTCACTTATGTAAATGGCATCGTATGGCTTGTGTTTTGCCATTATTCCCTCTTATTGTATCTCTTTTTGATTATTATATTATTGAGCTGTCACAAACAGAAGCTTATATCACGAATTCCTTGACAGTTATAATGTCCGTTCTTCTTTTATTCTCAGCTTACAAGGTATTTTTCTCAAATGGAAGGAAATAAATTACTGTCCGAAATCCTCGGATACTACAAGTACAAGGTAGACAACAATCTTTGCGAGATGAGCGAAATGAATGATGCTCTAAAGGCTTTGGAAAATAACATGGAAGTGCATGGCACGATAGACGACTTTGCTAAGTTCTATGATGTCTCAGAATCAAATGTAAGGGCGACTATTTGCAGGAAGCTTATTGCAAAGCCGCAAAGGAAAGTACTATATCCATTCCATCGTTTCGCGAAAATTATTCCGGACAAGTGGAGGAAGAAAGGTCAAAAATAATTTCCAGTTAAACCTAATCACCTTAAAATCAGATAAATAACTAAAGGTTGTAGCAGACTGCCGGTGCGGGTTTGCTTTAATTAACTTTGCGGTAACGATAAAGCGCTTATCGAACCTATAAGTTTAACCTTAAAGTTATTTATCATGGCTGATGAAAGTAAAACGATAATCCTGCCGGACAACCAGTCGAGTGGTTGGAACAGTGGGATTCCTCTGGCCCTGGCTCTGAACGGAAATGGCCTTGGCTGGAATAATGGCTACCCTTACGGCGGTGGTCTTTTCGGCGGATCTGGCTTTGGAGCCGGTATCCTTGGTGGTCTCCTCGGAGGGCTCATCTGGAACGGCGTCGGATTCGGAAACTGGGGCATGAATAGCTGGGGTAATGGCGGCGGCGCTGCTGCGGCTTCCCTTGGCGCTCAGGCAACAGCAATCGGCAACACCGACACTATCCTTCGCGCTATCGACGGAACTGACAGCGACGTGCGCCTCCTGGCCACAACCCTCAACAGCGATGTCAATACCGTGAAGACCAACCTCGCAACCCTGCAGAACGGACTCACTGCTTTGACTGGCCAGACCGGCCTCTCCGCACAGCAGATCATCAACGCAATCCAGGCCGGTGACGCTAGCCTCGCTGCAAACTTATGTTCGTGCTGTTGCGAAATGAAGCAGCTCGTCACCTCCCAGGGCTACGAGAACCAGCTCGCAACCCTCCGTCAGACCGAGACTCTTGCCGGTGCCATCGCAGACCTCAAGTCCACGATGATTGACCAGTTCTGTGCCGCCGAGAAACGCGACATGCAGCAGACTATCACCCGCCAGGGCGACATTATTACCCAGCTGCGTAACGAGGCTGACAACGCTCGCCAGACCAACGCAATCGCCGGCATGATCGCTCCTCTTGCACGTGAGGTTGACGACATCAAATGCAAACTCCCTTCTACGGCAACTGTACAGTACCCGAATCTTGTCGCGGTGAATGCTACTCCATATGTGAGCGGCGGTTATTACCAGGGCGGCTTCGGCGGCGGTTACTATGGCCCGGGCTGGGGCGGATTCGGTAACGGTGTAGTATTCTAGGAGGGCAAGGTTATGTTCGGATGCGTTAATATTACTACAAACGCCTCTGGGATTCCTTACCTACGCACAAACAGTGTTACGGTCGGTACTGAGTCCGTGGATTTTTCTCTCGGTTTCCGGAGAATTCCACCCGTCGGGTACTTGACGATCAACATTGCTGACGCAATCCCTACTGGAACAACAGGTACTTTGCCAGTCCGGCTTACACTCAACGGACAAACAAGGGCACTGACCACATTCGGAGGCGTAGCCGTCACTGCCGCAGACCTTACCGGTACCGGCATTATCACAGTCTTCTATGACTGGTATAACGGAATTTTGCAGGCGACTTCACCAATCGTCTAAATTAGAATTATTCAAAATTACAAATTATGCTCAGTGCACTTAGGGCCGGAACGCCCGTTTATGTTCTTTACAAGAACGAACCGCGATTCGCGGTCGCAAAGGTTTCTCAAGTGAGCAACCAATATCCAAACCTCGGATATCAGCAACCGCTGGTACCAGGGAACAATTTAGCCGTAAACATCGCAATCGAAGTAGACGGAAAGATTGAGACCTATGAAAGAATTCCTCTCAATTCATCGATAGCAGAGTTTCCCGACAAGGGTGTGCTCATCAGCGAGACGAGAGACGGGATTATCAACGAAGTTAATGCGATCAAAAGCGCGAGCGTTACGGCGCTCCAGCAAGTAGATATGCACAAAAATGTGATTGCATCCTGCGATAAACTTCTCTTCGACCTAAATCCACAACTTAAAAAGGAGCAGGAGCAGGCGCAGGAGATAGCCAATCTAAAGGAGCAACTTTCAGGCATGAGCGAGCAGATCGCAGCACTAACGGGAATGCTCTCTAAGTCGCTGGGCAAGAAAAAGGAGGAATAAAAATGGGATACGCAGTATACAACCTTAGAGGCGGTAGCTACGGCAGGAAGTCTTCCGATATGCGAGAATTCGAGGACGCAATGGACATGGCCAAAGAGGGCATGGAGCGCATTTGTGAACTCGCAGAAGAGATGGCGGACCTGTATGGTGAACGTCGTGGCGGTTCTTACGGGAGCTGGCCCAGTTATGGCAGTCGAGGCGGCTACGGAATGCGCGGCGGCTATGGCGGACGAGGTGGCTACGGAGAACGCGAAGAAATGGACTACGATGATATGATGATGGGCGAGCGCCGTCGTCGGGACTCTCGCGGACGTTTCATGTAAAATCATTCCGGGGCGGGGAAACTCGCCCCTACATATTTTGGGCCGTAAAAATGAAATAATTTTCCACAAAAAAGTAAAGAAATGGCAGAAAGAATCGACGCATACGAGGTGGTCCCTCGCGGCATGAGGGAATATATGTCTTATTATGGCCGGCATATCAGCAAGCCGCTCTATGAGCTTGCTGTCGGCATGATGGAGACCAGGGATGGCGGAAAGGTAAAGACAATGGAAAAAGATGCCGTCCTGGAGAAACTGAAAGCGAACGGCGTTACGGTTAAAAACGACAAGGCTTACGATGTGCCATATGTCTGGGCAATGGGTATGGCCGACTACATGGGCTCATCCATCACGGACGAGGCTCACCTGGCCAAGTTTGTCATGGACTATTGCGACGATAAGGACGGAAGCAAGACGAGGGCGTTTGACGAGCTTTATGCAAAGACTCTCGCGCTGGACATCCCTTTGATTTGGGAAGACCTCATGTAATGCTCATCCGAAAAGTACATATTCGGTATTGGACCATTCTGTTCCTGTTCTCTTTCGATCAGTACGATATGGAGCGGATCCACGAAGCCCTTGTCTGGGCCGACGCTCCGAATTCTATCATTTCCCAAGTGGAACGGAATGTCCAAGCCGGTCGCTTGAACGAGGGGTTCTGCTTTAGCAACCCCTCTCTCAGGCGGAGCGTGGTTGGAGTAGGAATGACAAGCACTGGGCCGGAGTTCTTGAACAGTACCGCGCACGAAATTACACATATTGCACAGCATGTCGCCGGAGAGGATGGGATTGACCCGTTGTCGGAAAAATTTGCATATTTAACTGGTGACATCACCAGTACGATTTCGGATATTGTGTGCGAGCTGTCTTGTCCGCATTGCCGACACGATTGAGGCAAGTTTCTTTCGGTCGGTAAGGTCCGATGGGTTTTGCGGTTCCCGTCGGACCTTTTTATTTAAGATAGAATTTTTTCAATAGTTCATCATCTATGATACCTTCCCCATTTGACGACTCCAACCCCAAAAACACATTTCGAACGACACCAGTATTAGTTGATCTGTCTGCGAATAAAAGAATTAGTCTCGCCAATTCATTGCCGTCCTTCAACCACAAATCCACGTTTTTGTAATTATTCTTTTTATCCGAATCGTATATGTCTTGGGTGATTTCATCGTTGATTTGGCAGGCACGGCGCACCGATTCAATATACCTTGAAAATTTCTGCTTTTTTTCATGTTTCCAAGATGCGTTTTTTTGTGACATACGCCATGCACAATCACGCATAATTAGATCCATTGCAATCGACATTATATACAATGTGCTCGTTTCAACATCCGCTTGCCTTAAAAACTTGTCTTCTTGCTTGTTCTCCATATTATTTGTATTTATCTTAATCCCACTAATGGCCGAATTAAACCCTGTTGTTTAGATGAAGATACTTCTGTAGCACAGCTTCGTAGAACTGCCGTCTGGAGATTTCTTTTTGATAATCGACCGCAAATTCATTATTCGTTTCGAGGATAAGCGAATCTATCTTTGCGATATCCTCCCAGGTCAGTGCGAGATCTTTTTCAGCCTGTTCATAGCCAGCAACATAGGCTGGGTTGATATTGACGTATTCAACTAAATCAGTGAAATCATCTCCACCAATAGCCATCGGGTGATGTGCTATTTGCCATTCAATGGATTTTTGCTCTGCACGTTTCATTATTTAATAGGTTCTGGTTTTACAAGTTTATCAAATTCCTCCATTAATTCTGGATGTTGCAGACACAGTATCATCCATTCCCTCAGAGTATGCTTTTCATGCATTAGGGCTTCTGCTGCTGATTCGTTGGGATAATTTTGAAGATTACTCATCATCAGCCTCCATTGTTCCTATTTCCATGTAGTCATCCTTGTCAACCCACTCACCGTTCTTCCACACCCGACAAAATGCCCCATCAAAGAAATCATATATCCTGTTTACATATTCCGGATCGCAAAAACAAGGGTAGACAAGGATTTCATCTCCGGAGATGATTACCCCGGCAATCTCCTTTGTCCCGTCCGGTATCTCTACCATGTGAGGTACATTTCGGACACCGCTTTTCAAATAGCAATACATTATCAGCCCTCCTTTTTCATAATGCTAATTGCTAAATCCATTGCGTCAACAAGGTCTCTCCGAAGAACTGCGGGTGTTTGTTTGTCAATACCATCTGGAAGATCATAAGACCAGAAGTCCCTTTGCTGTTTAAGTATTGCAATAGCCTGTTTTGTATTCATAGTCAATCCTCCTTTGTGTGTATCTTCGCCAATGGCTCACTTCCTACCTGCATAGCTGGGGAAGCATCTACTGTAAGTGGTGTATGTTCTGGATTGTTTTTCCAAAGCTCATGGCGAATTACCTGATGAATGTCCCACAGAATATCTGCGGTATCATCGTAGTGCAGACCGTTTTCTGAAATATATGGCAGTTTCCAGAATCTTCTCTTGATTTCCTTGCATAAAGCCTCTGCATCTTCTCGCATTTTCCACCAGCCACCTTCAAACTCCTCATCCATCATATTTCCGGTGGCTTTCTTACATCTCTTTTCCCAAGCAGTTTCAAAGAGGTCTTGATACGCGAAAGATTGTCCTTGAATCAGCCTTGGGAAAGTGTCTAAAGCCCATGAAAGAACCCTTGCTTGCTTCTCAGTTAGTTCGAGGATGTACTTTTTCATATCTAAATTAAATTTTCTAAACAATACTTAATGGCCGATTCACAGGCTTGTTCATAAGTTTCAAAGCAAGCGTTCTTTGTAGGAAAATCCATAGAATAGAGCTTCTTGCAGCCGGTAATATCTCTGTCCGACAAATCGAAGACATCGAACGCCCATCCAATGGATAGAGCATAAGGAACCGGGTTCATATTAAAGTTTTCTCTCAACCATTTCATTGCCATTTGGAGTGTTGGAATTCGAATTGCATCTTTTCTCAATGGAACATCGTTAATGTCTCCTGGAATAAACACATTGTCATTTACAAGATAGCTTCTATGCACTTCCCAATCAAACCCCTTTTCTTTAAGGAGTTTAGCCGTTTCAAATGATACGTAGTCTTCGGCAATCATAATTCAATCTTCTTTCGGTTCCAGTAATGCTTCATAAAAAATTCCTTATGTAAGAACACCCTCATAATGATTGGTTCTCCTGAATAGGCAAAATCCATTTCAAACATTTTTTCACCACTTTCAGTATCTACAACTGCATAAATGTTTGCAAGAGAGCCCTCATTGAGTTCAATCAATTTATAGACATCCTTTGAAATGTAAATTATCTCTTCGAGAGGTTCAAAAAATATGAATTCTTTTGCCTTTTCTTTATCCATAATCATTTTATTTATACATGTCCTTCGGTGCTTCAAGAGCAAGACCTTTCTCTATCAAACCACGATAGTCAAAGTAATGAGCATTAAGCCAATCAATAAAACAATCAGCATCTCCTATTTCAATGGAATAGTACATTAGTTCTGTAATGTTTTCTTCCCATTCATAACAGAACTGTTGCCTAAGTTCTTCCTTTTCCTCCTCAGTCATACTTGACATTGGACGGAGATATGGTTTAACATAATCAACTTTTCTATCTGAACCAGAACAGCTAACAATTTGTGTAAGTGCATCTATGGAACGTAATTTAAGACCATTATCAAGTTTAACTTCATATGGTAATCTTGTACTAAGGTCTTTAAGTAACAGTTGCTTTTCTTCTTGTGTCATAATTAGTAATCCTGTTGTTTCCTGTTAACAGCCAATTTTATCAAGTCATAAAGTTCAAGTACTGTTATATTCATTACTGGCTTGTAAACATCATCAATACCAGTATGCTCCATTATAATGTCGGCTTTTTTACGATCTTTTTCTTCTTGCTTCATAACTATTTTTTCCTAATTTGAACTATTACTTCTTCTCCATCTTTTGCACTAATACTTTTCAAAGCACTCTCTTCTTCCTCTGCACAGCTACCAAGATGAAGACCAGCATACCAATGATCCTGTGGCACCTCTTCAACATTTACTTTGAACGATGCTCCCTGTCCCGCCATCCATTCTGCTCCGGCTTTGAAGGCATCTGCTGTCCATCTTTCGTAAAGTGGAATATCTCCATCATTATAACCCTCTGGGAGAATTGGTTCCTCGTGCCCATACTTTATCGCTGCTTCGTCAAGATTGGAAGATATATCTGGTTTGGTTTCCAAGATTTCACCAAACTGTCCGTCAAGAATCCTGTTGCACATCTCGCTGATATCTTCGACTGTATCCTGAACAAAATCGTCGGCAACATAGTTTTTGTTATTGATGATTTTATCGCATTTACTCTCAATGAACTTAAATGCAGAAATGATTTCTTCCTTTGTCATAGCGATTCAATTTTTGCAATTATTTCTTTAAGTTCCCATACTGCACCTTTACGAATATCACCTTTTATGACGTTCTGATTTTCGAGTGTAGCCTTTACATCTTTCGCCCACTCCAGCAGGGTGTCCTTGCGGATGTAGCACTCATCTTTTTCGGTCAAAGGAAAGGTAAGCCAACTTGCGCCGACCTCGCCCCTATAGTTTGGATGTAAGAATAGTTTATCTGGTACTTTCATTTGCTTTCCTCCTTATATTCTTCCCAAGCAACACAGCCTTTAAGGATGCAAGGAGTATCAGGCAATCCTTTGCCACAATCTCCACCACGATACCACTTACAAGACATTTGTTTGGCCACTCTTTGTTTTGTTTCTTCAGGGATTCTTGCTAATAGTTCATCAAATTGTCTGTTGCGTTTCATTTACTTTATTCCTCCTTTCCCTTAAACATTTCGCAAGCTGGCTTATTGGTATCTGTGCTGTAAAAATATTTTGATTGACCACCAACAGTCTTTGGCTTCTTCTTGCAACATTCGCTTTCCCACCATTGATTCGGACTAAATAAATGTTTGCCCCTTACACAATAGATACAATCACGACAACGGTTGCCTTGGTATGGCTTTGTTTTGCGTTTTACTATCTGCACTTTAGTCCCCTTGTCAATTGTAAATGCTTTATAACCTTCGGCTATTGCATAGATACCTTCTGTAAGTTCCATACCTATTCCTCCTTTCTTGTGTTAAGCCACCACTCGCAAAACCACATCGCTAAGTAGCAGCCAATAAAATTGGTTAATGCTTGAACTGTTATTGCAATCCATAAATCAGTCTCGGCGATAAACTTGATTACGATAGCAGAGAATGTATAGCAAATACAATTAGCAAGAGATGCTATTGCCTTGCTTGACTTTATGACCAATATGCTTCTTACGATATGCAGAAATACATTGACTAAAGATATTATGATGTATAACACTATCATACCTTTCTTGCTTTAAGACTAAGTTCGTAGAGATGGCTGGCTCAATTCTCATGTTTATCGTGAATGAGTTTTAATGCTTTTTCAATAGCGCCAACTATATGTGCATTATACCATTCTTTTACCTTTTGTTTTACATCTTCTTCGCTTTCTCCAAAAAAGATTTCACTTTTTTCAAGGACAATCGGCCTAAAATCAGATTCCACATATTTTTCGCCACTTGGTGCGGATGCACAAAAGTTACTCAAAAATTCTATCTCACACGCGGCAGAGAAATCGGGCCAATACCTTGTATTTGCATCAATAATGGGGAAATCAAGGTCTTGTTTTCCGCAACAATCCCATGTCCATTTTGAATTAACCGTAATATCCATAATCAGTCCTCCTGTGTTTCTATTTACATGTATTCCTACTTTCTTGCGTTAAGTCCAATGTTGTAGAAGTGGCGGGCAATGGTTTCAAATGCACTATGGTTGATTGATAATAGTGACTTTTCGTCCCAACCAAGATTGAAACGAGGATTCCAAACTGCATCAATCTCTTTCTCCAAATCCACCTCCGGCTGTTCCTGCTCTAATGGACACTTGTCTATTTCAGCGATGAACTTCCCTTTATATGGGCCACCAAAACATCCTTTGAAATGCCAGCCATATTGATCTTTTCTGTCAACACAATGAGGACAATTATTACAGTCCTTTTTGGATTTCTCCTGCTGCTCCTGCTGCACAATTTTCCACTTTCCGTACTGCTCGCAAGCATCTACCCATTCAACAGGGATAAAGTCTTTGCCGGGAATGCCTGATTCTTCAATACCTGGTAGAACCGGCTGCTCCTGCTGGAGAGAAGTAATATCTTCTATCATTTCATCAACTGCAAACACAACTCCATCGTGGAAATTTCCATTATAGTATTTATGATGCTCCGCTAAGTCAGAAAGCGATATTTTCAGTTTTTCTGCGTCAATGTATTTCATAATGCCTATCTATTATTTTCCTTCAAACAAGTCACAAGTCTGCCCGTTGCGCCATACTGCTGTATGGCACCCTTGAAAGTAAACGCAGTAGAAACATCCACCCTTTTGTTCCTCTATCCTCGTATGTCCTTCCTGCTGCTCCTGCGCATATTCTGCGTCATCGTCAATGTATTTCATATCCAACCTTGTTTAATAGTTCTTCAAATGCCTCGGAACAGTCAAACGGATTCATACTTACTTTTCCATAAGCAAGTTTAATTGCATCAACAACCATATCCTTGCGAATGTAGGCAATATTCTCCGCTTGTTGCCCTCTAACAACTCTCTTTGTAGGAGCAACATCCCAATCTTGACAAAGAAATGGCTTATCTGGATAGCCGTGTAAATATATTTTATTTGGGGCTTTCATAAGGCTATACATTATTATATTCATAATACGGGGGAGGTAATAATTCTTGTAACTTTTCATAGGTATCACATTCCTCGACGCCCATATTAGTCAAGTCAAACTTATACTTTAGGATGTCATTCTCATCCTTTACAAGCAGAATCTTGTGCGGCTTCTTGACTACTATATCGAATTTGTGATGCTCAAAGTGAATTTCCCAATACCAAAAACTTTTCATAATACTACAGTGCTACCATACCTATTAGTGTTTACTTTTCATCTCTCCACTCTGCTTTTGAAGGTCATTACAAAGCGATTTATATATGGATAATTCTTCAGGCATTAGATTTACGGGATTCGCCTTTAAGAACACCCACATCTGCTCCTCGCTGGGTTTCCAATGAATAAAATGGCTATTTAACCACGTCCTCATATCAGCGGCGGTTTGCGCATCAAAGAAATTCTCTGTATAACCAAAACTGATGAGTTCGTGGATATATTTAAGGGCATTGTTATCCTCTTCGCTCCACTCTGCGGGCTTCTGCTCTTTCTGCTTTTCATCATACTTCCATACATAGTCAAGAATCTTTCGACCATATAAATCTGTATCATCTTCAATCTCCGCGTCGTCTTTACGATTTGCAGCAGATTGGAGATATTGTAACATTAGCGACTTAAGTCCACTAAATTTGTCTGGAACAGGAGCCGGTTCTTTTTGTCTTTCAAGGTAGGCAATAGCTTCACTACAATCCCCATTATGTTCTGCGTTGGTTGGATTTGCTTTTCTAAATACTTCAACCATTTCTATGAGCCACTTCCTTATTCTCTCGTCCTCGCTCTCAGAAAGTTGCGGAAATACACATTCAAGGCAGAGTTTTTCTACTTCTGTGCAGTTATTACTTAACACTTGTTTTGCTCTCTCTAAAGCCTCATCGTAGGCTCGGGCCTTTTCTTCTGTGTTCATATTTATTCTTTACTGTTAAATTTGTATACGTAAGAAGTATCTGGTATACTATTTTTTATAGTAATAATAGTATCAATTTGTGCAGGAACAGAAACTATAATCTCTGTTTCGGGCCTTTCCTTTTCATGATAATACTCACTTGCTTTAACTACAGAGAAAAGGCCAAAAGCAATCATTCCTATTCCGACCAAAAACATTATTATGTTCTTGATGTCTGGACCCTCACACTGTATATCAATTCCTCCCCAAGAAGCAATTGCAATTCCTATAAGGAGAAAAAGAATACAGCCCATTGTTAAAATTAAAGATATCATATCTAAATCAAATTTTAAAGACAGTAACCGGCGGAGAATTCAGCCCACATCTGCCGGTTGAGATACACCCGATATTCTTCCGCATTGGAACAACCGGCTTTCTCCCAGTCGTATTGCTCATCTGAAATTACTTCTTTCTTTACGAGGGTGTTCTCGTCTCCGATGGTGCGATACCACACCTTGACGACATACCCGTTCATTAGATCTTTGGCAACAAATCCGATCTTGCCGCAATACAGCTGCTTTGAGTCTTTCAAAGCAAAACAAATTGTTTGTTCTACCTTTTCTTCAAATGTCATAGTGAATTGTTTAAATAAACCCCCGGAGGTGGATTTTTGGAAGTCAAATTTCTATTTTGTCTTTTGTTTCCCGGGGGTGTAATTCAAAAGGGCGGCGACAGGAACCGCCCATGACTAACCTACCCGCTATGACTTACGCCCTGCCATCGTAACTAATATCGTAAACCTCTTCATTAATATCATCATCAGCATCCTCTCCAATCTTCTCGACTCCGATTATCTGAATGCACTCAAGACAAAAATCAATGGATTTAAAATGGTATCTTTCTACAAGTCTCTTCGCGGCTACCTCAGATTTTGCAGAAACGCGACAGTCAGCGTCACAATTTGTAGGAACCTCATAATCATCTATTCCAGACCCCATACCGTAATAGAGATTGGGAGCCTCACAAGAATAATATCCGGACAAATTTGCCCTAACACGATAATAATTCATACTATCTCAATTTTTCAGTAAATTCCACCCAGCCAGATCCTGCAATAAGGATCGGTAACATGGCAAAATAACAAATATTAAACGCATACTGACCGGCAGAGAACCACCGATAGATAGCGTCGGTGCATATTACGTATAGACCGAATAATATTAAGACGATGCATACTATACTAAGAATCGTTTTCTTGTTCATTTTCATGCAAATTTTATACCAAATTAACCCTTCTTCAATATTTCCCTTGACCATCTTGACAAGGTGCCAGGGACCAGCGGTTTCCCTTCACGGGTGCAGTATACGCTCGGATTGTCCTCGTACATTTGCTCCGCCTCAGCCAATATGTCTTTTCTTGGTCTTCCACGCAAGACTTGAATCGTTACCCAGGTATACAAACCGGATGTCCTACGCCAATCTTGTGCGCTAGCTGTAACGGCTTCATTCATGGCAGCAACACCATTGGGATTCTTGTCGCCCTTCTGCCTACCGAGATGGTCGCACATCCGTCCGGATTTAGAGATGAAGCAACCGTCTTCCTTGATTTGTCTCTTGCGCTCTGCAAGTGCGATCTTAGTATTAATTCTACCTATGATAGCAGTGCGCTCATTCATAGCAAACAATACCGTGAGGACGAAGCGGTCTGAACTTGGGCAATCGCAAAAAATGATGTTTCTTTCACCGATGCAATCCAATACGTCAAGGGCCTCATTCACATTACGGAATCTATCCACCTTTGCCACTACGAGAACGGCTCCGTTCTGCTTACAATAATCAATGGCCTGCCATAATCCAACACACTGCTTTAGTTTCGTTCCAGAATACACATCCGTAAAAACCTCAACAGGGTCTTTTCCCATAAACATTGTGGCTATAGTAAGTTGTGCTGCGATACCCAAACCATCTGAACCTTGGCTGGTTGTCGATACGCGTCGCCACAAGACGTATGGACGGGCCTCTTGAATGACCTTTATCTCTTGTTTCTTCTTTGCCATAGGCTACCTCCTTGCTAGCAAATCATCTAAATAAGCCAGCAGCATTATCATGAAAAACATACTCTGTGCGCTACCGTTTTTCGTTAAACAACTCCGGAATGAATGCCAATCCGCAGAGCAAATATATTAGAATAAACATTAGTATCCGAAGTTAAGATATGTAAAAGTTAATTCATCGATGAGCGGTGCGACCTTCTCCATTAGATCGATGCACTCAGCTTCATAGGACGGGTGCTCTGCAAATACCGCACCACTTTCGCACCAAGACTCAAAAGACTCTGTTCCATTGTCCTCGATAATGTTATTTTGAAGCATGTTGATTAGTTGCTGTGTGACCTGCTTCACGGCCACCTGGTGAATGTGTGTCATATAAATTAATTTTGCTTATGCGGTTCTAACAATTACTCCGTGGCTATTTACGTCGTCACGGATTTTAAAGTTCATAGACCCACCGATCGGAAGAGCTAGGATTTCATCGGTAACTTCGCGAAGGGAGTAGTACCACTCATACTCAGTGCCGTGGTCCATATCCTCACCGCGCTTGGGGAATTCGAGTTTCTCGTGGATTAGGCATCCGCATTCGGTGGCGAAAATTTCAATGTGAACACGATGCTTCCGGTCTTCAAGCCAAGAGTCGAACTCCGTATCCTCTCCGGACTCGTAGCGCTTGTGACACCATTCGATGTACTGGCAAATGTCTTCTCCGGAAAACTCTTCGCAGTCCTCGTCAAGCATCTCAAGGATGGCTTCTGCTTCGTGCAGGCTGAAAATGTGCTCCAGCAAGACCTCAAGTTTGTCTTCGTCGATTCTCATAATTATTCCTCCCACCATGCATAGATTGCACCATTCGGCCCACGAAAGCAGCCGGTCTCACCGGTACATCCCTCGCTTGCCAGTTTTGCGTCTGCGATTTGGGAAAGCCTATCGCAGACACATTTCGATGTGTAGAAAGGCTCGCCGGATCTCTTCGCTGCAGCGTAAGCATCAGCCTTTGTCCTAAATAATACTCTTTGTGCCATATTACTGCCAAATTACTTGTCCGTTTTCAACATAACCATAATCCCGACCGGAATCGGGATAAATCTTAATCTCGGAGTCATCTTCCAAGAATGGCGCAATCTTATCGAACGCGTCCATCATGACGTTCTCCCATCCGTAACTCGCATCGAAGCAGGAGTATAGCCAGCTCTTGTCTGCCACCTTCAGCCTTTGTCCCCATCCGCAGAAGAAAACGGACATCAAGTCCAAAATATTATCAAAGTCGAAGCCTTTCATGCGGAGGCCCTGCATGTCGTATAGTACGCGCTCTTCTTGGGCGCGACCAATCTTTGCGAGAAGGGCATTCTTTGCGCCCTTCTCATCCTTGAACCTCACGCGGAGGTTGACATCATAAGTCTGTCCCATGTCTAGAAAATTTTAATCCAGTAATCTTTCGAATCGATAAAATGAGTGAAACTCTGGTTGAAAGTATCTTCGAATTCTTCACCAGAATACTCACCGATGAACGTGTCGTCCGAGTGTCGTTTCTCGCGGGCAACCTCCTCGGAAGCATCCCAATGGTCCATTTCGGAAAGTCTATTGTATCCTTCAATATCTTCTGGGAGCAAGTCCCATCTTCCTACGTAGATTTTCATTTCGCTTTCTTTTGTGATTTAACTATCGTTACCTTCTTGCCAGCCTCCACCAGGACCTTGACAGCCTTCCAGATGTCCGCGTCCATTTGGTCTGCGAAGAAGTGGAAGTCATCAGATCCACGGTAGCAGTCATCCTTCATGGCGCGCTTGAGATGACCAAGGTCGCACCAGAACCCGATGAGCTGCACACGCTTTTCGCCTTTCTTGAGCTTCTTCCCGAACTCCTCGTGGTCCTCAGATACCTTGTAGAAGTACATGTCAGCCCACAAGTCTACATTGGCGTGACACATCCAGTTCTTAAATTTCCTGTCCGGCTCATCCGGCCATTTCTCGGTCTTCGTGTAGTAACCGATGCGGTTTACATAACTTACATTGAGTGCCATAACTTAGCCCTCCACCAGATGGTAATATTCTTCCTTCTGTTCCTTGGTCATTCCCTTCCAGTCAGACTTTGCCTCCTTGACAAAGGTGTTGATGTTGACTGTGGGATCAGCGGATGCCATCACCTCTTCATAAAGGCTGGGGAAGATTTCAGCGATCTCAAAGGAGTCCAGACTGTTGAACCACTTGTCTAATTCTTTCTGTGTCATATCTTTATTTGTTTTCGATTTCCTACCCCTCCACCGCCACAAGGTTGAACACATTGAAGCACCGCCAGCCCTGGACCGTAAGATCCCAGTACTTAACCAATGTGGGCACCTCCGGCTTCTCTACACCAACCGGCTCCCATACGCTTCCGTCCTCCTGCACCATCTTCTCCCTGCGGAGCGTTCCGACCGCTTCTCTCAGCGACCCGTCCTTCTTCTTGAACTGGAACCGCACTGCGGTCTCAAGCATCTTGCTCTCCAGGAGCATCACGTCATCGGCCTGCATCTCCGTGAGACCGAGTTTTACGAGGTTTTCTTTTGTTTTCATGTGTGTGTGTTTTTATAAATTATTTAACTACTACATTTGAGACTACGCTCTCAATCATGTTACGGATCATTTTCGGATCCTCATAATCGTACATCCAAGTAATGATGCACTCTAACATACTGCGTAATGTTCCGCAAGCATATGCATATTCGTACTCGGTTTCATACCCGCTACTCTTGCAGATTTCAGCTGCGCTTTTTATTTCCCTCATTTTTCTAGCTTTTTAATGATTTTCTTTATTTCTTCGATCTTCTCTCTGAGTTTTTCGGGGGTGTCATATATTCTCCACCCCTTGATGTACGACCCCATCGCTACGGCATGTAGCACTGAGGCCCGCTTTACACCAAAATAATCCGTGCAGTCCGCGACCCTATCGAACCGTACTCTCTCTCCGGTTTCCTCATTTACCGCGATCAGCGGTCTCCTTACGTTTGCCATTTTCCAAATAATTTATAAATTGAACCCACTGTGATACCGTATCGAAGTTGACGGACTCGCCATCAATATACGAGCGGTACCCTCCAAGATCCCTCCCGTACAGCGTGTAGCCTTCGTATGTAAGACATGCTAACATATGTCGCTGAGATTATCAATCGCGTCTCCGATGTTATCTGCGCTTTCCTCCATTGCGCTGATAGCCTCCTCCGACTCGGTGTAACGATCTGTTTCCCATAAGCTTTCCGGCGTATTATCATACGCCTCCTGCTCTTCTTCAAGGATGTATTCGAGTTCCTCCTTGATTTCTTCGAGACGGCTTATAACCTTCTCGATTTCCTTTTTTCGTTTCGCATTCATATTAATCTATCCTCCATAAATAAATTTGGTTGTCATCTTCGTCATAGTCCTCTTTGTGGACCCTTGTTAGAGTAACATCCGGTTTATTGTCTTCTTGGAACGGACAAATGCTATCGGCATCTACCGACCATACCGCCAAGTAGTAGCCGGAATCAAACTGCCCGTCGGTGATTTCAAAATCGCCGAACACATAAGATACCCTCTTCTGAGCGTCAGACGAATCGAAATACCACACATTGCTGTTCTCTGCGAGCGCACTATCGTACGCCATCGCTTTTATAATTTCTATTGCTTCCATAATATACGTGCCTACAATAATTGTGCCATATATCAGTGCGCTTCAAATAAAATTGTTTCACCTCTCTTCGCCGCCCAGCAACCATTGCGCGTCTCAGCACACGCACTGCAGTCACCCTCACACATATACACCTTGTCTGTGCAGTGCGGGCCCTTCGTACCGTCCGGCCAAATCGGGCTGCTAACCGGCAAGTTGTACGGATTCTCAAACTCGGCCCCGCGCCAATCCGAGAAGATGATGTGCAAGTTCTTCGGCATCGCATCAACCCCACCAGCGTAGCTGATGAATTCATTGACGATGTCGTACATCTTCGTGAATGCCAGGATCTCGCAGTGAGGATTCCTCATCGCAATACCGACCATGTTAACGAAGTAACTGTAGTCCTTGATGTCTCCGCCCACATGGAATCGGAAGAACCGCAGGCAGCTGATTCGCTGCTCAATCTCCCTCCAGTACTTGCCAGGGTCATTCTGCAGAATCGCGCTGTTGTTGGCACGGCTCTTCTGCACTGTCTTCTGGAAGCAGACGTTACGCACGTCATAGCATCCCTTCGCGCAAACCGCGCAGTTCCCGCAGTCGGCCACCGGAATCAAACTGACCGACGGAACAAGCGCGCCAGTCTTCCGATTGTCGTAGCTGAATTTTACATGAGACTCGGGCACATCCACTTCGTCCCTGAATGCCAGCATCTGCTGGACCCTCGTGCAGATTGCTTCCGCTCCAAACTCCTTGTAGGAGTGCTTAAATTCTGTCTTTGCCATGATTATTTCTCTATTGTACTTGTTACTACATAATAAAGTCTCTTGAACCCGAACGGCCCGGTCACATAGAACGACCCGTCCGGTACTTCCTTCACTTCGAAATCCTTGCTTTCAAAGTGTTCCTTAATTGCTTGCATGTGCTCGTACGCTCCGTCAAAAGTCGCGTGCGGTGTCTGCAGTATCTCGTGACCGCCCTGGCCGTCGCTCAGATGCTTGCAGAAAAGCAGGTAGATTGCGTTGCCTACCATGTCGCAATCTCTTCGAGAAGAGCCTCCATCGTCGGGTTGTTGTAATTTTCGATGTACGGAGAACACTGGTCAAGCGTTCCGTCTTTCCTGCGGACAGAACTCCCCTCAATATCCACCCAGCGTCCACGACCGATGTGAACGTAGTTGTACGGCCATCCGTTCACGATTCCTCCGAAATGTGTCTTGACCTCAAAACCACGCTCCCGCAGGAAGGCGAGTTTCTCGGCCATCTCCATAATCCACGCCCTCTCCTCTTCATCCATCCTTTCTAATTCCCTGCGTCGCCTCTCTCTCTCGTCCATAACAGACTCCCTCTTCTTGTCGAACACTTCCGCCAAGCTCGGCTCAGGATCCGGCTCCTCGATGAATTCAAGGAATCCACTGCCATGCTCGACCTCGTGCCAGTCGCCGAAGTTGTCCTCATATGCGGTCGCAAAGTCCCGCAGACTGTCCGCCACGAATCCCTCGTCGCAGACCAATACCACTTTTACTCGTCTCATTTACCTAAAAATCTCTAAGATGTCAGTGAAAAAGAAACTGACCCTCGGGAACGTGCCGTTCTCGCAGTCAGCCTTGTAATGATGGTCGAAATAAATGAAGAAGTCCTCCAGCGTCAAATCATTCCATTCGACATCAATGCCCTGCTGCTTCAACAATTCCACAGCCTGGCGCAATGTTACTCGCTGTGCCATATTTATTCCTCGTTATCCCTTCGCTCATACTCGAAGGATGTTTCAATAAACTCAGTGGTTATTTCTTCAAGCGGAATACCGTCCGCTACCAGCTCGTCAATCACAAACTGAGGAACCGGTCTGCCAAATGCCGTAATCATTCCTCCCAAATGATTTCATCAATCAACTCCTCCAGATCAATCTCGTAGAAATCCACGTCGTTGTCAAAGCACCAATCCTCCACCGCATCGCACATCTCGTCATACAAACCGTTGTCCGCCATCCTCAAAGGGCAGCGCATCCGGTCCATTCGCTTCAGCGCCAACTGCAGGCGCTCCTCGTAGTCCTCCACATTGTTCCGCACATAGGCGGCAATCTCTTTCTTGTTCATAAGCTCTTAATGATTAAATCATGAATCTTCTCTCCATACACCGGCTGCATGAATTCGATATTCAAGAGGAAACTCTTTTGCAAATCTCCCTTCATCCGGTTGAATAGTTCGATAACTTGATCGTTATGACCGTTCACATACGAATCAACAATGTATCCGTAGTATTCTCTCGGACAGTCAAAGTCATACTCCTTAACCAGCTTGTCGATGTCTGTCCCCCGCTTGCCGTGGTTGATTGTTGCTTTCATAACTATATTGTTCTTGCTACATATCCTACTTGTCTCTTATAGGTCTCCCATACCTGGGCATCGCTCATGCGGTCCATGCTCTTGTATCCGTGCCTGGCGTACATGGCCCTCACGTCGTCGTAGTAAATCAGCATGTTGCCATACTGAACCAGATTGAAGTCAATCTCCTTCGGGAACTCGCGCTTGTAGTGCTCAATCTCCCTCCGGCTCTCGTCCTCGGTGTCGTGGATACTTAACAAGTCTTCTCGGATTTCATTGAGGACTCCGTTCAATTTCTTGTTGTTGCTGTACTTTTCCATAACTATTCCTCGTTAATATTTCCAATCTTGATAACATCATCGCCACCATCGGCCATATATACATAGCCGATTAATTTTGAGTGCACGTAGTACAAATCCACGCTCCCTTGAATCTTGCTGCCCTTCACATAGGGCGCTCCGCTCGGATACTGGGCGTACTGGAACTTATCGCCCTGCTTCAATTCTCTGAGTTTCATAACTATCTATTTCTTGTCATTACGCCCCAATTCCTCATTTAATATTTCCGCCCTCATCAAATTCCGAGTTTGTTCCGTACTCACTCGGAATAGATTGGTATTAATATCGAGAAAATGCCCTGGGCGTTGTTTGTCCCATCTCAATTCCTCCCCGTTGCTGCATTTTATCCTTGGCGGCTCTAAACAGCCGAGACAAACGGATACCTGAATAGCCCGCACCTCATGCTCGGCAATTCTGTGCCATCTTCCGTTCATTAACACATACGCCTTGTCCTGCTTCGGACACACGCTCAATACTTGTTCAATCGTTTTCATTTTTCGTTCCTCCTATTTGCTCATAAAGTAATAATTCCCGTCCACGCAGAACATCGCTTAGTCCATGTAATCCGCCCAAACAGGCTGTCCGTCCCACTTCGAGACATACCGGTGGTCGTAGCGACCGCCAGTCTTCCAGTGACCATCCCAGTCCTTGCAAGGCTTTGCAAAGACCTCATTGGGAACTAATTCGCCATATCTCGGTCGAATCGGTTCGGCCGGAGTCTCATAACCCTGCTGTCCGGTGATGTTCTTTTCTACCTCGTACATCTTGATGCCCTTTGCGGTCACCTTCGTTACCACGTAAAAACAAGGGATTACCATCGAGTAACCCAACGTTCCGGCGAGAATGTCGCCAACCTTAACTTCGTTCATAACTATTTCTCAATTATTAATGTTCCTTTCCTAATGTATGCATTTGCTCCGAACGCCCTCAACCTGGACGCGGTCGTCGGTGTGTGCCATCCGCAATGGCTGTAGCTCACCTCGCCCGTCGTCCGGTCTTTCCAAACAATCATGTTCCCGAACAAATAAACACACACGGACTCTTTGGTCACAACAACCTCAGTGTTGCTCTCCTTGAATGGCCTGCACTCATTGAATGCCGCCAACGCTTTTCGTTCAATTGCTCTCATTGTTCATGTCCTCCATTGCAGCAGCCTTCGCCTCCTCTACTTCCTCCACGATCTCGTCGGCCTGCTCCTTGGTTAAACTTACTTCAAAACCGTTCCGCGCAATGCGCACGACCTCGTAGGCCGTAACCGCTCCCTCAAGCGCAATCACGCCCAAGAGCGCCACAATCCAAGCCTGGCCCCTATTCATCGCTCTTCCTCCTCGCTCAAATCGTTCCACGCATTCCGCCAGCAAACCGGAAAACCGATGCACCCACAAAAGCCAATCGCCTTGCAAGCAAACGCATAACTATCAACATTAAAACCCCAACACACCATCGTGATGCTCAATACTACGCAGAACGTGAAAAACACGCTTACTGCAATTCGTTCTTTCCAAAGTTTCATTTTATTCCGTTATTTTGTCCATGTTAAAACCTACCTCCAACACCGCAAACAGCAATGCCGGAACCGCCCACAGCGTCCACACCGGAGCACCGAAAAACGGCGCAAGCATCGCTGCCACCATCAAGGCAACCAGCCCAATAAAAACCCAGTCGATCGCGTCCATATCTTTCCGCACTTCGTTCGTGTCGTGCGCAACTTCTCGTTAAACATCATAGTGGGTGCAGGCCGATTCGGTCGGCCAGCGTCTCGCCCTTTTACACCCATAAGAAAAGCGGATAGTATCGTTTCATCCCGATACCCTCCGCTCCAAATCTTGTTCGGCTATTTATATCCATTGTTCGGATTTACTGCCCTCGTCGCGTCACCCACCGCTCCGGCATACCTACACAATGTCATGGCACTAATTGGGATTTTTTCGCCCCGTTCGTGCGGTCTCAGTCCGACGCTTGTACCCGTTCAGGTATAGTTCGCCATTCCTCGATAGTTCCGTCCGCTATTTACCTATCTCCCCATCATAGCGGTAACGGGGCCGTCTTGTTTCGTCGTGCTTTGTGCAGGTCCGTTCGGGCCGTTCGGCCGTCCCTTTGTGCGTTTCTGCAGTCCGAAAAAGTCCGGATTTATTCGCACCCGTGCAAAGTTTCACCCGTGCACGGGCATATACTTATTTATTCGGGCACTACGATAGTAACCAACTCAGAAACGCGACCCGTTTTGAAATCGATGTAATTTTTAACGGATGCAGCAACCACGGCCCCGGCTGCACCACGGCCGGACAATTTGCGAAGTTTATACACCCCTTTCGATTTCGTGCAAAGTTCCCCGTTTTCCGTTTGGTAAGGGTAACAAGCCGAAACGACTTGCAGCCACGTTTTAAAAGTTCCCTTTGTTGCGTTTGCCGCGTTTCTTGCTGCACTCCCTACTGCAGTTAATTGTTTTCCGGCAAACTCTAACGAGTTGGCAAAATTTGCCAGTTCCGCGGAAACATTCCGCTTTTCCGTGGCACGGGCGCAAATGATTTCCTTTTTTGTCATGTTTTCGATACCTTTGTAAATTGTCGCTTTCATAATAACTAAATTTTAAAAATTTAACATCTTCCAGGGCTTTATTTCTCCCCTTTTGCTATTACAAAGGTAGGTACTATTTTCCAAATATCAAAATGTTTTTGTTACATTTTCATTACAATTTTATGACAATTTTGTTACAAAATATACCTTATTTATAGCGCGCGCACGCATATAAGAACATAAAATATTTTAATAAACGAATCACACTTTTTAAAAAATTTTAAAATATAACCAGCCGGCACAAAATCTAAAAAAATTTAATATCACATTACGATTTATTAAATTATTTTAAAAACCTAAGTTCCGGCAGATCCGGACACGATTATTAAAAAAATTTAAAAAGTGACGGGATCATTATTAAAAAAATTTAAAAACGGCGCCGGACCACACCACACCACACCACAGTTGCCAAAAAATTTTAAAATGTAACAAAAATGTTACATTTCAGACCTTTTGCGACCGTCAAAAATTTGTAACTACTTGAAAATCAACAACATACGAGGCTGGAAGCCGTATGCCGGCCGATTTTTTGAAAGGGGTGCGAGGGGTCAGATCAAGGCGCGGAAAGGGATGCCCGGGTGGGTTTTTGAAATTTTTTTTATTTCAAAATTTTGATGTTCGCGCGCGCGTGAGGGTCTCGGTAGTAGGTACTTTTCTGGTTTTGTGATTTTTTTGCATTGGTTAATTGTCGTGGTGTCAATGAGTTATCATGGTGCAATGTAGGAGTTCGTAAAAATTATCTACATTGTGCACCAATATGTAGCATTATCTACATTGTGTAAGTTACTGGTTTGATGTTAATTAGTAGTTATAATGTATTTATTGCATTTAGTGTAGAATAAAAATAAAAATAGGAAAAAGATAGGTTTGCTATATATATAGGTACGCGCATATACGCGCGCACATATTACGCGCGCGAGGATTTTTATTCATATTAGACAATTTCCTACACTAAAATCGAAAAATCGGCCTCCGACAAGCCTAGAAGCGATGAAGGAAATTTTGGTTGTAGACAATTTCCTACACTAAAATTTACTCATATTAGACAGCAGACCGGGCAAAAATGGCCAAAATCTGCACCACGGGCACGCAGAACGCAATGTAGGAAATCGTGTATGTAGACATTCATTTCCTACACGTTTTCTACACTATTCGACAGAATCGGCACCGTGATGCTGCGAATTTGCGATTTTTGTTGACAAAAGTTTGGAAAATCGGGAAAAACGGCTTATTTTTGCCATGAAATGAGAGAATCCATGAGAAATAAGGCCGTGCTCGTCCGGGACGTCGTGTCCGGGACCGCCCGGCTGTATGCGTCCTGCTCCGGAGCCGCGTGCGACATGGGCATGAGCGTCCAGACGGTGTCGAAGGCGATCAGCCGTGAATCGCTGATGTCCGGCAGGTACCGGCTCGGGTACGTGAAGCGCTTCTATGCCGTGAAGGACCGGGACGGGAAGTACTGGCTGTGCTGGTATGACCAGGCGGGGAACAAGTACATGAGCGTCAACGGGGACGGGTTCGTCCTCGAGCAGTACGCCGCCGGGGTGAAGGACGTCACCGCCGGAATCTGGGACGCGGAGGACAGGAGATGATATTCGTCGCGGAAAGAAAGGAAAGGCGCAAGCCGGTGCCCGGCTATGGCGGTCGCTACGAGGTTGGCGATCTCGGCAGGGTGTACAGCGGCGGATTCGAGATGTCCTTGATAAGGGGCCGGTTCGTGAATTTGTGCTGGAAGGGAAGGATGGACCGCGTGGATGTGGCGTACCTCGTGGCGAGGGCGTTCCTCGCGAATGCCGAGGGGCGGCCGTATGTGGTGCACAAGGACGGGAATAAGGAGAACAACCGGGTGGAGAACCTCCGGTGGAGCGAGAAGCGCAAGTGGGGAAGGGCCGGAAGGCCGGTGGAGTCAGGCAGGAGGGTGGCGCAGTACACGCTGGACGGGATCTGTGTCGGGCGGTTCGCGAGCCTTCACGAGGCGTCGGAGCGGACCGGAGTGTCCCGGGCTTTGATCAAGCGGTGCGCGGACGGACTTGGCAAGAAGAGTAAGGGATTTATTTGGAGATATGAATAATGAATAATGGCGAATGGAAAGTAATGAGCCTTGCGGACCTTGAGGTTCTGGCGAGGCGGAAGACTGACGAACTGGTGGCCATTCGGACCGAGATCGAGCGGCGGAAGGGAATCGGTTTGGCAAGCAAGGAAGTAAATTTCGAGAAATATGTTAGTGAAGATTAAGAAACTGGATCCGGGGGCGCAGATTCCCCGGAAGTCTCACGGCAGGGATTTCTGCTATGATGTGTACGCGGTGAGCCAAGAGCAGATTGCTCCGAATGTATGGAAGTACGGACTTGGATTCGCGCTGCAGATTGACCGCAAGTACTGGGACGGCACCACTTTGTACGGGATTGACTTTCGTCCCAGGAGCAGTGTCTGGAAGACCGGGATGGTGCTGTCGAACTGCGTTGGTACGGTTGACGAGGGGTACACCGGCGAGATTTCTGCGGTGTTCTATCACGTGATGCCGGATATGCCCAGGTACAAGGTCGGTGACCGGATCGGCCAGATCAAGTTGGGTAGCACTGTTCCGATGGAGTTCGTTGAGGTTGATGAGTTGGATGCGACGGACCGTGGTTCCGGCGGATATGGGAGCACTGGGGAATGAAGATAGAGACCTTGGAGGTTGCCGGTTTCGTAAGCGCCTTGAAGGCGCTCAGGTTGTCATATGGCAAGGATGAGAGGAGCGAGCTGTGGTGTTCTGCCGGAATGCACGATGACGGAACGCTGGAGGCTGAGTGGACGGCAAAGCTGGACGGCAGGGACATGGAGTTGCTTCAAAGGCTTGTAAGGGCCGGTGACGAGCATGCGAAGGTGTTGAGGGGAGTGGTTGTGTGGGCTCGGATCGAGGCCCCGATCTACTGGTGGTGTGAGGAGGAGACCTACCGTGCCGGTCACGAGCGTCTGATGAGTGCGTCTACGATGCATATCGACTGCAAGGGACTGAGCGGTGAAGAGCTGCAGCGGGCCAAGGCGGAGATGCCAATGGGCAAGGAGCTGGCAAAGGTTGATTGCTTTTCGTATCAGTGCTTGAGGAATATTTATTTCCAAAGGAAGTGTCACCGTTTGCAGGAGTGGCATCAGTTTTGCATGTGGATCGAATCGCTTCCTTTTGCGAAGGAGTTAATAACTTTAGAATAGTCATGAGCAAATTTTCAGTAGGACAGAGAGTTTATCTCTTCAACAGTCTTTCTTGCAAGGTCGAGGAGGACGATGTGTATGGCGTGCTGTATGTTCCGGTCGCGCTTGATGGCGTGAAGCAGGACAGCGGCAAGAGTATCCGCGAGAAGCTGGACGCCGGTCAGATGATCGTTAAGGAACAGTGCCAGCTGTGTTCGCATCAAGGGATCGTGGATGCGGATGTGCTGTTCGGAAGCGAGGAAGAGTGCCGGAAGTATTACCGGAAGTTTTTCAGTTGACCGGATTGCTGGAGAGGATAGGCTTCTAATCGGATAGGGAGCAGGGTTTTGTCCATTCCCAAAACTCATTAGGCGGTTCGACTCCGCCCCTCTCCACCAACGTCGCAGTGATGCGCCGTAATTATAATCTTTTACACATATCATGCTTTTGCCGGGGAAACCCGGCACACATGGCTGGGTGGTGCAATTGGTAGCAGCGACCGGGATTTTTTGAGTTTAGTGTTTATTTCGTGTTAGCGCTCTGCGGTAGACAGGGGTTCGAATCCCTTCCCAGCCACATGGAAAAAAAACTTAGAGATATTATAGGCGAGCCGACATTCGGCGATAAGATGGGGCCGGTTTTATCCGAGATTTCCGATGCTATTTTGGAACGGATGGAATCGTTTCCTGGTGATCTGCCGTGTTATGATGATTGTGTGATAAAGGATGCAATGACCATCTTCTGCGATGTTCTTTTGGACCGTTCGTTTGTTTATTGGTCCAGGCTCGGGCTGACACGGGAACAGATGCTGGAGAATGCACGGAAGATGGGAGATGAGCTGCGCTTGATTGCGCTCAGATACTGCGATTTTGATACATTGAAATAGAATGGAGATCAATGGAAGTGTTCACTGCTTTTTTGAGCAGTCAGGGACGTTCAAGCGCGAGTTTCTAAAGTTGGGAATTCCTGCTTTTGACTATGATATTCAAGACAATTTCGGCGAGACGGACTTCCAAATTGATTTGTTTTCCGAGATAGAGAAGGCGTATGATGGCGAATCGAGCGTATGGGACCGTGTCAAAAAGGATGATTTGGTTCTGGCATTCTTTCCGTGCATATACTTTTCGTGCATGAGCCAGATGCTTATCAGCTGGACGCACAGGAATTACAGGAATTTGGGTGTTCGGGAGAAAACGGAAGCAATTTTAGAGCGGTCTGCGAAGCGAGAGCGGTTCTTCGCGCTTGCTGTGAAGATGCATTCGGTGTGTTATGATAGGGGTTTGCGGATGATCATGGAGAATCCGTGGAGTGAGCAGACATTCTTGAAGCAGAACTTCATCACGAATCCGTCGGTGATTGACAAGAACCGGCTGTTGAGAGGGGATTATTATGTGAAGCCGACTGCATACTGGTTCGTGAACTGCGAGCCTACGCACGGGAATACTATGCAACCGCGCAAGGCCGGGAAGAATATCTGCCAGATCGAGCCGAATCACATGCCGGGTTTGTGCAATGAGGAGCGGAGTATGATCAGTCCGGATTATGCAAGGAATTTCATATGTGATTTCATTCTTGGTAAGGAACAGGTCGGGAGCGAGTTGAAACTTTTTTGATATATGGAATAATTTTTGCATCTTTGCAATCCGCGCTTAGGGGTACGGCGCACGACAGAGAGATTCAGCAAGAGCAGATAGGGAGTACCCACCTCTTTCCGAAGAGGCCCTGTCTGTTCTTGCTTTTTATTGAAAAACCGCAAGTTTTCAGTGAAATACGAGTACATAATAGACTATTTATGTCATACGGCAGGAGCATCGATAGGAGGTTCCGGTCAAGATGATGAGCGGGTAAACAAGAGGACCGAGGCCGGGATTGCCGAGTCATTCCGCAGATATATATGTGGAATTGTCGGAGATTCTGGCAACGATTACTTCCGCGTTGACTCAATGGGAATGCTCCACGTATTCAATGGTAAGTATTTCGAGATGATGAACGATGTCGTATTTACGGGCATCATCCGTGAAGTCATGCGCAGGACAGAGGTCGGTATTGTGTACCGGATGGATTCTGCTGAGCGGATTGCCAAGTATTGCATTGCGTCATTGGTTGAAGACGGGAGGCACCAGTTCAATCCGGATAGGCGTTATGTTTGCTTTGAGAACTGCGTTTTGGACATGAAGACACTGAGGATATATCCGCATGATTTCAAGTATTGCACCGACATTATCTTCAATTTCAGTTACGACATAGACGCAAAGAGTGGATTGTGGGACAAGGTTATTACTACGACGGTTCCGGACCCCGGCATGAGGAAGGCATACCAGCAGTTTTGTGGCGCATTTCTTATAGACCGGTCGGAGCACAAGTTTGAGTATATATGTTTCTTGGTCGGTGAGGGGCAGAATGGTAAGAGTATTATTGCCAAGGCTCTAGTGAATGTTTTTAAGAACGAGGATGAGGATGGGAGGCAGGTTACAAAATGTGTGACGACATTTACTCCGGAGCAATTGTTCAAGAGCAACCAAATGGATTATCACATGGCGGAGGTTAATGGGAAAATAATGAATTATTGCGACGATGTCTCCGACAAGGATTTTTCCGGTGGTGATTTCAAGGCTTTCGTGTCCGGCGGAGAGTTTACCGGCAGGAGCCCATACAGTCGCGAGATGACTTATGTGACGAAAGTCCCGATCATGTTGTGCTGTGCGAATAAGATTCCACCGACAACGGATGATTCAGATGGATATTTCAGGCGATTTCTTATTATCAACTGCCCGAACAAGGTGTCTGAAGAGAACAGAGACCCACAGCTGGAGGCGAAGTTAAGGGAGAATAAGGTAAGATCCGCCATATTCAACTGGATGCTGGAAGGGTATAAAGAATTAATCGCCAATGATTGCAAAATTGACATGTCCGATGCGGTTTTGGAGTTAAAGGCAGACATGAAGGCTGACTCTAATTCCGCCCGCAGGTGGATTCGCGAGTATGGCTATGTCGCGGTAACGCCTTTCAGCATGAAAGACCCAAGATGGAAGTCTTTGAAGGAGTGGATGCAGATTTACCAGCAGTACTGCAAGGATTACGGTGAAGCCCCGAAGACGGCAAAGTCTGTCGCAAAGATATTTGATGACCTCGGGTTCGAGCGTAGCCGTCGCGGCAGTGGTACATGGTATTGCATAGGTATAAAGCAGGAGCCGGAAGAGAGCGCCGACGATGATCTGCCAGTTGAAGACCGGAGTGCGTTTGGTCTTGCGAATGATGATTCTAATTTACCTTTCTAATATGGGAAAAGACGGATTCAGATTTTCTTATGACCCACTGGTCGCGTTAAGGAATGCACCGAAGTTGATGTGTATGGATTTGAAAGAGCATGGTAGGGGATTCCAGGGCGGATATTACTTGAATGGAGACCGACATGCTTTCCGGAAAGACAAACTGAAGGTGTTTATCAGCCGTGGTTCCGTATGGGTTAACGAGGAGGGCGGAAGGTGTATTTCACTTCCTCAGTGGCTGATTGAGTTTGGCGGTGCGGCTGACTATCACGAGGCATTGAAGATGATTAATGGAGAAAGCCAAGCCATTCAGTGGACCAGATCATTGCGAGAAAAATCATCACCTGGTATTCGGTATGTTGGCAGTGATGTATTAGATGGTGCAAGGGAATATCCTCTTGAAAGCTGCCCGCTGTTCCGCTGGATGTGCAAGATATTCAAAGAGGAAGATGTCCGGGATGTCTGGAATCGTTATAATGTAACTACAGATTCTCATGGGAATGCGGTATATTGGTATGTGGACCAAGACGGTCGAATTTTGTTTGACAAGAGGATCGCATATAAGGATGACGGCCATAGAGACAAGGCGTTTTTCCCGGGGCGTCAGTTCCGTGTTGGAGATGGATTCTGCGGCAAGTGCTATTTTGGAGCATGCATTCCTGATGACGGTAAGAAGGCTTTTATTGTAGAGTCGGAAAAGACCGCAATTTTGGCATCATTGTACTATGGCGGAAGAAGATTCTTAGCGACCGGAGGAAAGTCAAATTTGCGTGAAATAGAGCCCAATATGATGCTTGTTCCAGACATGGACGCGAGGGCGGAATGGGAAGAAAAAGGAGAGGTATGGCCATGGTGGGACAAATGGGGGTGTGCGCTGGACCAGATTCCAAGCCATGCAGATATCGGTGACATGATTGTATACAAAAAAACGGGAGTTATATGATTAAAACAGTTGAAAGATTTGATGCGATTTGCGACATTTGTGGCAAATCTGCGGGTGTCGCTTTTGAGACGCCAGAAGAGGCCAGTATCGCTGCTGTCCGGCGTGGCTGGGCAAGCGTTGTGGGACAGCATTTCTGCCCATCTTGCAAGATTCCGACCGCCAAGCGGAGAAACGGACGTGTTTATCCAGCACTGAGGATGCTGGAAGTCGGCGATTATGTTGTCGTTCCACTTCGTTCTTGGCAAAGTGCCAGAAGTGCTGCAAGTAAGATCAAGCACGATTTTGGCTCCGTCTTTGAGGTCCATCGTGTCTTAGATGACATATATGTTACACGAAAAAAATAAATTTTAAAAAGGTTATGAATATTTTTAAAAAAATTCAAAAATGGTGGCTTTTTTCCATCAATAATCCGGTGCTCCGCACCGGAGAGGCCGGCGGTTTCAAGTGGTCTTTCAGACGTTTTTGGCTGGATATATCCACACTGAGCGGAAATTTCAAAGCCAGGTTTATCGCTGGTGAACACCCGTATGGATATCTATGTGCTGGACAAGATGACCAAACCCAGGGATTCGCTGAGCGGATGTATATGATCGGTTCGTTGCTTACTACCGACCAGAAGTTCGTTAACGACATCGATAAGGCAATCAAGAACTACGAGAAACGTATCCGTTTGGAAGATAATGGAGAGGAAGAAAGCGAGGACGTGGCGATGGAAGAGGTTAAGCAAATACAGAAGTATGTAGAGGCTTCCCCGCGTGAACAAAAGAAGATTCGTAAGGCTTCCGATAAAAAAATTAAAAAAGCCGTTAAGGATCTTAATAAAAGACAGTGATGGAATACGAACAGAAGATTCAACATGCTTAGTTTCGAAGACTTGTATTTGCCGGAATAATTTGCTATCTTTGCTCTTGCTATGTACGAGATAGCGGAAGAAATATAGGATGCCCGGATAAGTAGGTGTTTGCTCGTACCATTCACTGAAAGTTCGGGCACTTTTTTAAGAGTATGGAGCAAGAAATTTGGAAGGATATCCCTGGGTATGAGGGTTTTTATCAAGTCAGCAATTTTGGAAAAGTGAAAGGATTATATCGTCGTTGTTATGGTCGTTATCTTTCACCTGCAAAAAATTCAAAAGGTTACAGGTATGTTTGCCTTTATAGAGAAGGAAAAAGAAAATGCATGAAAGTTTACCGGCTGGTGGCAATTGCATTCCTGCCAAATCCTAATAATTTACCTGAGGTGGATCATATCGATGGGTTGAGGGATAACGATATGGCTAGTAATTTAAGATGGGTTTCACACAAAGATAATGTAAATAATCCTATTACAAGGGCAAAATTTAGAGAAGTTAAACTTGGAGAAAAGAATTCCTTCTATAATAAGCATCATAGTGAGGAATCGAAGCGGAAGATAAGTTTAACAAAGAAGATGGCACAGAAGTTGTAGTAAAACGCAAAAAAATCATAATATGCAGGACCAAAGAACAATTCACTACAGAGTTGGAGGGAAATTAACCCATGCAGGGGTTGAGATGCTTCCCGAGGGGAAAGACATCGAGAGAATTATCATTGCTCGTATTGAGTACAAGGAGAGCGAAATGATCAACGGACGGACCGAGAACGGCGTATGGATTGCACATTTTGCCCCGAACCCGTACACAAATTTGCCTTTTATTTTGAACAGCACGAACCGGAAAAGACTTGTTAAGCGATTCCCGGACTGCGACGGGTATCTTGCCAGACTGAGCAATGTGGCTGTTAGGCTGACAAAAGAAAAGTGCAGAGATGTACAAGACGGAGGAGAGACTTGGGGTCTTCGGATTAGCAAACTTGACCCGGCACCGGATCAAGAGATTAAGGCGAGGAAAACCATTACTGATGACAAGGTGCAATCCGTGATTGATTGGGCCATAAAGAACGGGAAGACCATTTCCGACATCGGTAAAATGTATGATTTTGGGTCCGATAAAATTAAGAACGCAATTGTTTCTGCGCTTGACCAGTCCGACCTTCCCGCATAGTATTGAACAAGGTTATGAATAAAGAGAACATTTGGTTAAAAAAACGGCTCGGTATGATTACCGCGTCAGAACTTGGTCAGATCACGTCTGCTTCCGGAAAGATTATCGACAGCAATCTTTCTTATATCCGGGCAAAAAGATGGGAGCGCAAGCACGGATTCTCTCATCCGGTATATGCGCATGCCATGGACATCGGAAACGAACAAGAACCGATGATAATGAAATGGAGCGAGGCGAATTTGGGAATAAATGACCTCGTGTATAGCAAAGATTTGCCGGAAATTCCATTTTGGGTTGCTCCGGACTGTCCGCTCGGGGCTTCTCCGGATGCGTTTACGAAGGATGAAAAAACCGTACTTGAGTTTAAGACTCTCGTCGGCAACGCGGCAATAGAATTCTTTGGAGATGATTACACATCGTACGAAGAGAAAAGTCTCGCTGTTATTAAAGATCATGGCGACCAGCTTCTTGGGCAGTTTATTTCTAATCCGCTTGTCGAGAAGATTTTGCTCATTAAGTACATTTTTCAAGATGACGATATCATGGAGGATACCGATTCTCCGCTTGCCACTTGGAGGGGAATTGTGTTTACATTTGATAGAAAAGATTACGAGGGGTCCATTGCGGTGATGAAAGATAGAATTCGAATCTTTGACGCGATGATTGACTCCGACATAAACCCGTCAAATTTTAAGAAGGGTGAATGGCTTTTAGATGAAAACGGAAAACTTTATAAAAGATGAGCTGGGACGCGATAGACTTGCTGAATTTGAATGGGTGCGTAATTAAGGACGAGCGCGGAATTCCGTTGGCCACGTTATACGAGGAGGGCAGAATTGTCCGTGTTGTACGAGAGCCAGCATGCGGTCTTGGTATGTATTTTTATATTCTTTCTTATTTGAATGATCTTGGTGTGGACGCAAGATGAGGAGTCCGTTAAACAGAACGACTGGGCCGCAGGCAATAAGGCTGTTTGATTATTGTTTCAAGCAGGGGGTTATCGATGCATGTGAGTTGGAAGACGACTATTCTGCCAAAGAGTTTCTAACTCACATGCTCGAAACTGGAGGGTATGGTGTGCTTAATGAGCCGACAGATGGTTTTGATTGGAAGAGGTGGCAGTTTACGCTATATCGTTATTGTCGTTATGGAAGGTTAGGCTCTATATCGGATACTTATATTGACAAGATTCACAGGTTTCGAAACACTTTTGTTTTCGCGATTTTGCCGATTGCAATGCGTTTTTATTTAATGGGGATCGAAGAATGGCTTGAATATCCGAACCCAAACAATATTGCCTTGTTTAAGCAAAGGAAGAAGATTCATTGGAAGCCGATGCCGCAGCACCTGGTGACAATTACAACACCGGATTTCATTTCACTAGTACAGCAATTCGTCTACGAGCGGGTTGACAAGGCGATAGAGAACGACCTGCCGGCTCATCGATATAACAATTTTGCGAGCGCCTTATGGCGGTGTAACCAAAAATATCCTGTATATGCAACTGACGACGAGGGTGAAGAGATTGAGGATTAATCATACAGAGCCGGGAGAATTCAACCTCGGTTATGTATTACTCCCACTTGGCTATGCATATAACCAAGATGTTGCTTCCGCGAAAAAGGGTGATATGCTTGTATTCTTTGACGGGCCTGCATATCCTATTTATGCTGTTAGAAAAATCAAAATCAGCTCACCGGATGCTGATATTTTGTGCCGGATGCGGTACGGAATAACGATAAAGGGTGCACTGATGCGTTGGAAGACGAACGCAAAGATGGAGGGGCACGGAATGAGGGCTGTGAGCGACGAAGAATGTTTATGGGTTGTATATGGTACAGATTCCAATTAAGTACGCGGATAAAGCGCTCGTTCCAAGAATGGTGTTTTCTGGAGGATACGCAGAAGAATACATGACCGCAGATGGGATCGAATGTTCGATTCAGTTCATATCCACATGGAATAACTCTGACGGCAGTTATAATGAGGAACTTGATGGCTATTGTAAGAATGAATGGGGATGCCCACTTGATGCAGTCAAGTCATTGTGGATATCTCGCGGTGTGAAAATAGATGGAATTTGGCATTTAATTAAACTAACGAAAATATGAGAACAGAAGATTTATTTAAGTATGGCGTGACGCCGAAGGAAGGGCCATTTGCAGGCCGGCAATTTAAGGTTACAGCAATAACTCCGACCGCTGTCAAAGTGACTCTCTACGATGGCGACAAGGCTATGGATGACGAATTTACACATGGCTTCTACGAGATTTGGCATGAGCCGAAGACGCTATTCGATGACGGCACTATTGAGCCTACTTGGGGTAACCTCAAGAAGGCCGTGGCCGCCGCCGGCCTCGGGGATGAGACAAAAATTGCCGTCCCTGATTTTATTTTCGGATTCCGTTGGGCGGAAATAAAAACAGCTAAGTTGCGGTCTAATGATGGCAAAGAAGGAATATATATCATCGTAGAATAACTATGGAAACCAATTCATTATTTTCTTTGAAGTACCGCCTCCGTAAGACGGATGAGCCGGTAGAAATTGTCGCGTGGGAGACTACCGTGAAAGGCGCTCGCAACGAGAATGACTGGGTGTCTTACATTGACTCTCATGGTAACGAACACATCATGGAGCGTCTGACGCTTGAGTGGGATTTCAAGGTAGATAGTCCCTTTGGCGGCGATTTTGGTTCGTCTTTGCTTGAAAGCACACTGAACTCCTTTGACCCGTGGGAGGCGAGGCGGTATGAGCTGGCTAAGCACTATTTCTTTAAAGAAGGCGTGCATAACTATGATAAGTCCGTAGAGTATGCCGACGAGTTCATCGAAGCGCTCAAGAAGTCTCCGGAAGCGATAGGAGAGGAATACGAGAATATCGGTATCGGAGAAATTGTTGATGCTATTGACGGACCGGAACACCTCAAGAAGTTCGTGTTTACAGACAGGAAGGACATCGTAGGCTATCGCGGAGATGGTGGGAGATGGGCTGTCGGAGATCGGGTGAAGGTCTATATCAAACGCTTGAAACCTCAAGAGGAAGAAAGGCCAGTGCCGTAATCCGAAAAATGGGCTGTAGTAGGATTGCCGCCGCGTGAGCCCAGGAGTGCACTAACGGCGGCGTATCGGATGGATACCTCAGCTGGTTAGAGGTCGCAGGCACTACTGGAGTATGCAGCGGTTGATTGCTATGCTGGTAGATGGCGCCGGGCGAAGTCGCAGGTTCGAGTCCTGCTCCGTCCGCAATATGGCATTAGAGTTAAGAAAATACCAAGAACAGGCCGTTTCGGAGATCAGGACTGCGCTGGCCCGATATAGGCGAGTTGTCTGCATTATGCCGACGGGCTCCGGGAAATCGCTAGTGCTCGGATATACTGCGGCTTTAGCGGCTCAGAAAGGCACAAGAACGCTGATTTTAGCGCACCGCGAGGAAATCATGAAGCAGAATGCCGAAAAGTGTATAAAATGCGGCGTAGAGCCTCAAATCATATCGCCAAAGCACCGGAAAGTTCCGACCGGACTTGTTGCCGTCGGGATGGTTCAAACACTCCAGAGAAGGATTGAGAAACCGGAATGGTTGGATTATGTCAAGTCCGTCCAGATGCTAATCCTTGATGAGGCGCATATCTGTAATTATGGGTTTCTCTTTGACATCATATCCGACAAGTGCTATGTTGTTGGATATACGGCAACAATGGCAAGGTATGGAGGTATGAAGCAGGCCGGCCTTGAGTACAATGCGATGGTTACTGGTCCGAGTGTGAAGGACCTCATCAACATGGGCTATCTTTGTCGGTGTAAGCTGTACTCGCTGGATGCCCCATCGATGGATGATGTCGAATGGGATTATGGCCGAGGAGATTATAACTTGTCCCAAATGTCGCAAAAATTCAAGTCTAAAGCAAGGTATGTAGGAGCCGTGGAGAACTACCAGCGGATATGCCCAGGCGAGAAGGCGATAGTCTTCGCTTGCAGTTCCGAGCAATGCATCGGGCTTACGCAAGAGTTTAACAACCACGGCATAAAAGCGAAATACCTCTTGTCAAACAGTTTCGACGAAGATGCAGAGTTAAGCGACGACAGGAAGCAGTTGCTAAAAGATTTTGAGAATGGCGAGTTTGATGTTCTTGTGAATCTCGGGATCGGAGTCGCAGGGCTGGATGTGCCGAGCATCAAGGTTGTAATGCTTATGTACTCCACGACATCTGTTGTCAAGTATTTACAAAGTTTAGGGCGCTGCAGTCGTCCCGCACCAGGTAAGAACGGAGAGTTTATTTGTCTTGATTTTGGTAGGAATCACGAGCGCTTAGGCCGATATGAGGACGACCGGACATACAGCCTTTGGCACAACACGGGTGCTGGTGGCGGCCCCGCTCCTGTTAAAGAGTGCCCTCAATGCCATAAGCTTGTGCCAGTCTCCTGGAAAGATTGCGCTTTTTGTGGATACCACTGGCCGACACAACAAGAAGTTTATAACGCGGAACTTCAGGAGATAGTTGCCAAAGATGATGAGGAGTCTCTGGAGTCCTATGTCGCTAGGAAGAAATTGGAAGGGAAAAGCAATAACTGGATTCTTGTCAATGTGTGTATAAAAAATGCTGACAACCAGAAGGATGCATTCATGAGGGCCATTGAAGTGCTTAGGACGAAACATGGCGCCAATATAAGTTCAAAGTATTGGTTTTTCTTTAAGAAGGAAATCCTGAGCAAGGTCAAGGTCAAAAAGAGCGTGGACTCCTCGCCGAAACTGTTTTAGTGGCACGGGATTTGAAGGGATGTTCGGCTATGAGAAAGTTACTTTTGAAATGGATAAATCGTTTGCAACGGCGAATTTATAACAAGAAGGATGACCTTAAAGAGTTGGATGAAATACGAAAAAAGATAGAAAAAGCTTTATTTTATGGAAATCGTAAAAAGAAAATTTCTTAACGTTGGAAGCACTTATGGAGTAAACGTATGTACGGCGGCTGTTTCCGGCAGAGAGAATCTTGATGCGCCAATATTCGTTTATAATAGACGCAGGGGTCTTTCTAAGTGCCGTTTTTGCCGTTTTGTGCATAAACCCTCTTTGTGTGAAAGGTTCGCCTGTATGAAGAACGAGCGAAAGGATGGCAAATCAGTATTTTTTGAGAGGATATAGGTTATGAAAGTAAAGGAACTTATTGAACGACTTAGTAAACTTGATCCAGAGCGAGGCATCTGGATTGGGTATGATTTCCCACACGACATCCAAACGCCACATTTTGTGGAATATGAGGAATTTCAGGATTATTCTCCCTCTAGAAGGATAAGGGAGCTTATTAAGGAAGGTGATTATATCCATTACGCAGAATGAGCCAGATAGCAACAACAATCGAGCAGAGCAAGCGCCTGCTGGAAGCAGGACTTGACCCCGGGAGTGCGGATATGTGGTGGACTATAATTCAGCCGCTAAAGCACGATTGGTGGAAATTGGTTCTTGATGGTCAGCAATATAGCATATTGAGTTTATACAAGGGTGAGCATATAGCACTCGCAAGTTTTGAGGATATTCCCGCTTGGTCTCTGTCGAGGCTGTGGGATATTTGTAATGATTGCGGAATAGGTCCTTTCAATTTCGGCGGTGGCGACATTGAATCATCTGGCCTTGTCGCAAAACTTGTCAAATGGATTGTTCTCGGAATACATGATTACGAAGTCCTTGATAAGTACCTAAATGAAGAAACAAGACGAGAGCAGGACCATGCCGATCATTGAAACTCCGCCACAGCCAAAGAAACGGCATCACTCTTCTCCAGAGGGGAGGATACAGGCAGAGTGCTTCCAGTGGTTCCATAATTCTTTCCCGCAGTATCGTGGCCTTTTGTTCCATGTACCGAACGAAAACGACCGGGCGGACAGTAATCCAATTCAGGGTGCGATCCGTAAGAGTCTCGGAGTCTGGCCGGGAGTGGCCGACCTAATCTGCCTTATCCCTCGCGGAGGATACCACGGACTTTGCATCGAGATGAAGGATGAGCACGGCCAACAGAAGCCGGCGCAGAGGGTTTGGCAAGCGGCTGTCGAAGCACAAAATTATCGCTACGAGATCTGCCGTAGTTTAGAACAATTCAAAACCATCATTAAAGAATATTTGACTGATTAGATAAACCATAGAAGAACAAAAGGCGGGTCATCAAAATACGTTCTTGCTTGCAATCACGAGAAAAAGTAGTATATTTGCGTTATGGGTGCTTTGATTCCACAAAGGCCGAAATCCGGCAAATTTAACCTCCTCCAAGAGGAGATGGACGGTTTGTCTTATTATGTCCTTTCCGGATGCCAGCGAGAGGTGGCATTCTTGAAATTTATTCGTCCAGATTTTATCGGTTCAAAGGCAGCAACTGCAGTAAAGGCTGCTGTTGCTCAATTCTTTGCAACGAAAGATGTGAAGGAATATTTGGATGCTTATAAGAAGACCATCGAAGACCTTCTTACCCCTCAAGCCCAGCCGAAGCAGACATCCGGTCCGGTAAGCATCGAGGAGCGCAAGGCAAAGGCTAAGACAAAATTAACCGAATTTGCAATGCGGTTAGCTGAGGATATCGATAAGGCTGACGACCCGGAAGCTGTCTTGAAAATCGCAGATAAGGTTGGTTTGTTGGAGCAGGAAGAAATAGCAGAAGAACAGCCCCGGAGATATTTACCCGTCCGATGTGGAAACTGCGAATATAGAAAATTTGTCGAGGAAAACTGCGAAATAGTAAATGATGGCACGGAACTTGATAGTAACAATGACGCTTTATAATTATTAGAAATATGGAAATTCGCGGGAAAATCATTGCCACCCCCATGGCAAAAAGCGGTGTCTCTTCGAGGGGACCGTGGAAAAAGACTTTCATTGTTGTAGAATATAATGAAGGCGAATTTAAACACCAGTTGCTCATGTCAAACATGAAAAAAGCGGAAGACTTTGGTCGCTTGAGCGTAGGACAGTTCGGAACTTTTAAGTTTGACGGATCTGTTCGTGATAACGGCGGAAATTATTATATGGATTTGAATTGCTGGTCTTGGAATATTGACCAATCTCAAAATACTAATGCTCCATTTTGATAAAAATTGATTATCTTTGCGAGGTGTATGGTTAGTAAACATGTGTGTTGTTACGTTCAGTCGGGGCTCGTCGTGAGGTGCGCCCCGATTTTTCTTTGAATTAATTACAAAGTTTTCTTAACTTTGCGACATATGTTTAGACTCGTCAATAAAGATGCAAAATTTCCACCACTCTACGATCATGTAGAGAGGAAGCTTCCCACAATAAAGGATAAAGGGTGGGATAAGGTTGGAGATTATGTTCTACGGGATGGTATCGACTTGATCCCACAAGAGGGAATGCAGGAAGCGATTTGTGTCTGCGAGTCAAACTTGATTTTCGCATGTGGCATGGCGACGAGCGGAAAAAGTTTTGGCATCTTTTTGCAGGGATTGCAAGGAATCGGTGTGCCTAATTATACTGGTCGTCTAATCAATGTTAGGAAACTGGATTCTGCGAAGGGTACATCCATGTTCAGAGATGCCTCTTTGGTTTGGGGCCAATTTTCAAATTGTGAAGTTACTACCGGGGAGTTGCCGACATTTGCTTGGCCGAAATGGAATAATGCCATCCAGATGATACATGCGAACTTCAATGCGGATAACCCGGGAGAATGGGCTGACTTCGTGGAATATATCAAAAAACAGCAGGCGAGTTTTATCGGCATCGACGAGGCGACGGCTATTAGGCAATTCAAGATGTTTACTTACATCTTTTCTCGTAATAGGGACTCGTCTGGTATTACCCCGCAAATGTTGCTCACATTCAACCCGGACCACGAACATTGGACGACGGAGTTTCTTTTATGCGGCGGTTATATTGACCCGGAGACTTGGTATATTCGAAAGGAAATGGAGGGAAGGGAACGATTTTTCTACATCCAAGGTAACACTCCACAATCCGTCGTATGGGGAGACACAAAAGAAGAGGTCGTCAAATCTGCGAACATCAAGCTCAACAAGGACGATATTGCGGCAGGGATGACAGCGGAAGATATGGTGAAATCCTTTACCCTTCTAACCGGTACTGCCGCTGGCAACCGAAAACTTGTCGCCGCCACCAAGGGACAGTCTATTGCAAACCTTCATAATGTGGGCGGCGAACAACGGTCCGTTTTGGCCGAGGCGTATTTTGGTCCGATAGAAAATGAAGAGGTAAATGTGACAAAGCAGATGATTAGAGACATCGCAACAAATCCGTACGATGATGATGAGACGATGTATGGGACGATGGATGTCTCCGGTGGTAATGTTGATTCCGACGACAACCCGTTTATCGCTTGGAAGGGGCATACAATCGTCGGCATAGAGTTTTTCCGCGGCGATCCGAAGCAGCTGGTTGATTGGATATGGCAGATGCTTGGGAAATATGGTATCCCGAAGGAAAATTTCGCTTTTGATGCTACGGGCCTTGGTAATTATCTTAAAGCATATACGTCGGGGTGGCCTGTTACGGCCAATAAAACAGCGATGCAAGAGTACGACGAACAGGGAAACCAAGTTGTTTTCGAGCAGTATTTTAATCTTAGGTCTCAATTAATGAGCAAACTTGAGGTTGCCTTGAAGACCGGAAAAATATCTGCCACGATTGATTTATATATGCGAATTCCATATGGGAAGAAGGGCGAGACACGGCAGTTGATAGATGTATTATACGACGAGTCGAATACATTTCGTACCTTGCAGAAGAACAAGCGCATTTATTATAGAAGCAAGGACGAGTATCGGGCAAAGTTTCACTCATCACCCAACATTATCGACACCATGTATCTTCGTATGATTTGGGATCTCGATGCTAGACCGAAGAAAAAGGCGGCACCAAATATTGAGGATGACGCATATGATGATTTGTATAATGACTACAGTAGCGGACGCGCTAGGTCTGTAGTTTGGGTATAATATAAAAATCGCGATTTGACCTATGAACATTAGTGAGCATTTAAAGAAAGATTATTGGGTTAGACGGGTAACACCGGATAACGCAAAGATGTATCCAGCGGGGAGTTCGATTGGATACAGACAGCCGAAGACGGGAGGTTTCGGCGTTGGTTATGTCAATTTGACACAAGATCAGTTCCTAAACGAGATTAATTCTGCTGCGCACGAGATTAATTCAAAATTCATAAGCCAGCGTCCGATTTACAGGCAGTCCGATGAGGTCGACCCGAAAACCGGAAAGAAAAAATGGGTGCTTGACGGATTTGACGATGTGGAGACTGTCGCTCTCGCCATCCAAGAATTTATAGTCGGGAAGAAGATCGCTCATCTTACGGGTGATAACTTTTGGGTTGCCAGTGAATCAAAGGACGACGAGGCTTTCCAGAAAATTGAATCCTGGATGGATTATGCTGGTTTTTGGGATGCGTGGTGCGAGGCCGTGTCATATTGCGAAAGAGAATGCGATTCAGCCCTATACTGGTGGTATGATGGAACCGGCCTCAATTATGAGGTGTTTGCATACGAAAAGGGAGACACGCTCTATCCCGGCGTCGATGACAATGGGAATCCGGTGCTTTATCGTTCGTACACTTTAAACGGAAAACCGGCCGTGGATATCTTCACGGTAAATTACAAGGAGACATGGGTTAAAGTAGACACAGAAGAGGACGATGGTCGTGCGTGGATTGACCGTGTCTTCAGAATAATTAAAGGTGGTGCCGGAATGCGAGAGGTGAGCGAGGACGGTTATACGAGGATATCTAGGAAGGCATCTCAAATCGGTAACGACATGCTCCAAATTATATATTTTCGCGTACCGGATATTGCCACCGGCCCTGTTCAGGACTGCATAGAAAAGTTTGAGAAGGCGCATAGTTTTATTGCGGAAGAGGTCAAAAACGACGCATTCCCGATTCTATTCTTGAAGTCTGAGAAAATTGTAAACCTGCCCCCATCATCGGTAAACGGAAAAACTATTGGTGTTAAGGGTACAACAGAGAGTATTGCACATGCAGACGCAAAGTTCTTGGCGCCACCGGACTCTTCGAACATTGCAAAGATAAATCTAGATACGCTGTGGAACAACATTCTCCGTGGCTCTCTCTCCGCCCTTGTTGAACCGGTAGATATCCGCCAGGGTGCAGATAGTAGCACTACAATCAAGATCATGTTTGCCCCGGATATTCAGTGGTGCAAAAATAGATGGAAATTCTATGCAAAGCCGGTGCGTCAGCTCGTTGAGGTATTTAAAAGGCTTGTTGGGAAGGCGGAAGGTGACATAGCAAGGTACGGAGACCTTCGTATATCCTGCGGGCAGAATATCTGGATTCCACAGAACGAATCCGAACGCATAAAGATGGAGCTTGACCAGTATTACGCGGGTGTCAAATCTCGCAAGGCAACGATGTCCGATATCGGCAACAGCCATATTGGCGATGCTGAGCAGATTATGAAGGAGAAGGAAGAGCAGCTAGCGCTTGACGCAAAATACAAGGAGAAGGAGGAAGAGAATAATCCGGACATTCCAAATGTAACGAACCAAGCAGAAAATCAGCCATTGGGTAAATAAATGGGTTGTATTATTTGCTAATTTTATGCCGCCCTTTTGTAAATAAAACTTTTTTGTTATTTTTGTGGCAAGAATTAAATTCTAACCGATATATATATGAAAAAGAAAATTGCAGAAGCGCTCAAGACGAAGTTTAAACACTTTGGATTGAGCAACGAGGCTTGGGACCGGATCGCCTCAGCAAAAGAAGAGACAGTCACCAAAGAGGAGGACATTGAGGCGAGCATTTCAGATGTCGCAACGATGGACTTAATCGCCAAGGAGTTGCAGAGGATGCGCGACGGGGAGATTCAAAAGAGAACCGACCTGCAGCGCGAACACGACGACTACAAGGCAAAACATCCCGAAAAAGATCCAGACCCGGATCCTAACCAAGACCCCGACCCGCAGAAGCAGGACATCGCCAAGATTATTGCTGACGCAGTCGCCGCTGCAGTTAAGCCGGTTCAGGACGCTTTCGAGGCGTTTAAATCGCAGACATCAGCCAAAGAAGCGAAGTCCCTTGCAAAATCGAAATTCTTCGAGAACAAATGGACTGAAAAGTTCAAGGACGAAGCAGAAGACGCATGGGATCGCGCTTTCGAGCTGAACGAAGCGAAGGGGGATACGATGACAGCCGATGAGTTGGCCGGAAAGGCTACGGAGTTCTTTAACAAGTATGTGCAGCGCAAGGGCGCAGATGCCACAAAACCGTTCGAGTCAGAAGATGGAGGAAACGGAAACTTTGATTTCTCCAAGCAAGCGGCTTATCTCGAATCGGAGGGTCTCATCCCCGGAGAAAAGAAATAAGTTTAACTTAAAGTTGTGACCCATGAAAAATTACGGTAACTCTTTCAACAAAGACTCACAGAGTTATGCTGCCGGAAAGGTTCCCATTTGGCTTCACACGGACGAGTTTTATCCCGCCGGATGCACTCTGAACAATCAGACTCAGGGTACAACCATTCCGGCTGGTTCTGTCGTGTATGTTGCGAAAATGGGAGGCGAGGCGACTGTCCTCGCTGCTGACGCGGCTGCTCCCGAGACTGGCGTGACTGGTCTCCTTCTGGAGGATGTCTACATTGGCAATGTCGGTGCTACTGGCACTGTCGTTACTAAGGGGCAGGTTCTTGCTAACCGCATCCCTTCCATTTCCGCCGCCGTCAAGGCGCTTCTTCCTGGTATCACCTTTGTAAACGAGTAGAACTATGAATCAGTACTTTGGCTTGGACACACTGATGGCCTCGAACGGCATCACTTCGTCCGACGCCTTTATGGCGTATTACCTGCAGGTTCTGTCTCGTCGTGAAGACCAGAACCTCAATGAAATCGGTTTTGAAGAGTGGGACACCCCTCAGATTGATTTCGACTACAAGATGCTTGAGGTCGAGGATCAGATCAAGGTGATGGCTACCTATGTTGACCTCAACTCCGATCCTATTCCCCTTGGAACGAAAGGATTCAATACCCTTAGCGGTTCCATCCCTCGCCAGAAAGCCCGCTGGGAACTCGGCGAAAACGACTATCGTAAGGAACTGATCACGCTGCAGAACCTCAATGTTGCTGCAACCTTTATGAACCAGTCTCCCGCCGAAAGCATCAACAATTATCTCGCGAAACTTCTGTTTGGCGGTCTGTCCGAGATCCAGGATGCCCATATCGGCTCCATCTCCTACCAGGTTGGCCAGATGAAGTCCGCTGGTGAGGTTACGCTCACCAATACCAACAACCCGCGCGGTATCCAGAATATCACCTTCAGCGCTCAGATTCCCCAGGCAAACATCACCACTCTTACCGGAAACAATCGTTGGTTCACCAACGCCGACAAGACCACCGAAGGCAGCACGTCTGACCCGGTCAACGATCTGAAGAAGGCTGTGCGCGACGCGAAAGAGGTCTATGACTCGGTGACCGTCGAGGTAAACGAAACCTCTTTCTTTGAGGATATGAAGCATAGCAAGTGGCAGATCGCAATTGGCTACCAGCTGACTCCTTCTCTGCTTGTCTCTGCCGGAGTCACCGCCGATGCCGCGAATACTGCCAAGGCCATCGCGGCTACCGCATCCGATGATGCCGTCAAAGCCGCCTTTAAGGCTATTATTGGTGCTGATGAGGTCATCTTCAACAAGACCCGCTGTGGTGTTGAGGTCTGGGATAATACGAACAAGAAACTTGTCCGCAACAAACTCTGGGCCTTCAATAAGGATGTCTATTGCATCCGTCCTTCCGGCAAGGTTGGTGTGAAAAAGAACGTCGTTCCGCTCCGTCCGGATCCTAGTGCAATCAGCACGACCATCTTTGGCGGTCACGGAATCATCGAGTATCGCTACGACCCTCGTACCAAATACCAGGATTGGGTTTCCGAGCTCACCGTTCTGTGTGTTCCTACCCGTCCTCGTGACATGTTCCTTTTCAAAACGAAGTAGTTATGACTGTTGAAGAGTATTTGCGTAGTCTCGTTCCTGGACTGGACCTGCAGGACAATGTTATTGCCAGGGCAGCGCGTAGCCCTATTGAGGCTCACCTCGAGCGTCTAGAGGTCGACGATGATATCGACGACTATGAAGACGACGACGAGGATTTCCAAAGACGGCTAGACTACGCCTCTTCAACAATCTACTATTCGGTGTTGGGAGTTTTTGCGGGAGGTGGTCATTCCGAACAAGTGGGTGATGTCCGTGCCTCAAGGGGCGGATATACTATAACAATGGCGGATAGGGCTCGCTTCAAGTCTATGGGTGACGCCCTCCGCCTTAAATGGGGATACGAAGTCGAAGATGACGATTCTTCGAGCGAAATGTATGACGCTACTAGTTTAAGAAGAATATAATGGAGTTTATCGGGTTCAGGGACAATTGCGTAATCAGTCGCGAAACTGGTGTCAAGGACGACTATGACAACCCGGAACGCGAGGTTATTTACGACGGGGCCTGCCTTTACGAAGAAGGCGGTTCTGGTTACTCGCGGTCCATCATCACCCGTGCTCCAACGGTATTCATCGAGAACAACGATGTACTCATCGCAATTAACGACTTTGTGACCATCGAAACGGAAAGCGGAAGGACCATCGAGTCGGTAGTTTCTATTGTGCGAGATGTTAATCTCCCGTGGCGTGCTGGCGTCAAGGTTACAAGAATCGAACTAAAACAGGCGAAGGGGG
>Ga0310697_10000276_pt1 | contig 72467 bp, 54 predicted proteins | sample 172DNAGHGlowgp2_FD_203883 | JGI IMG/M metagenome (GOLD analysis project Ga0310697, IMG submission 203883) | Sheep rumen microbial communities from Palmerston North, Manawatu-Wanganui, New Zealand - 1728 DNA GHGlow gp2 (v2) (version 2) | ecosystem: Host-associated > Mammals > Digestive system >...
AGGACCGTGTTTCAGCCGATATCAGCAAATATGCCCATTCCTTATTTTTATTATAGCAACGAGTATCCGTAGCCGTTGAGCATGTCGCTGCCGTATCAGAAGCAAAGCCGTTTTTCAGAAGAGCGTGACCATCCGCATCCAAATACCCGTAAAGAGCATTTTCAAGCGGGACAAATTTCTTCTGAGTAAAGTCAACCTTGTATAGTTTTATTGTTTCTGGAGACGTATGCATTGCTTCCATCTCCTCCTTAGAAATCTTCATCTGCACACGCGGCAGGTTCGCCGTATCCGCAAACGTCATCCGAGGCAGGGCCTCCATTATAGGCCCATTCAGGGCAAGGTTATTGAACACCTCAAACGGATAGTTTTTGGCATCTATAGAACGAATCGTAATGTCCTTGTCTCCATCCAACGAATTCTTCGGGAAGCTGACAGACACCTCTCCTAACGGAGATTGTACCGTCTTGGAACCAGACGATGTCGCTCTAGCGCCAATAACCATGTCAAACTTGCTAAAGTTGTAAGAAGCACCACTCTTATCACCCCATGTAAGCAGGAAGGTTGTATTGCCCTGGAGCCTGTTCACATTGAACCATCCAAGGCTACGCCAGCCAGCAGCATTGGTCTCGATGGAATCCTTGATGCTGTAAAAAGAAGTGTCATTCAAATAAGAGAGACTGTACATCCTGTTAGCTTCCAAGTATGCATACAGCTCTACAAACTCGTCTAGACGATGGAACGGTATAGAATCAGCCCTCTTGAAACCGACATAGAGTGGAAGCGAATCATCCGGATTGGCAATCAGATTAAAGTGAGAATGTTCAGATCCATCCAGTTGAGCAAGTTTCGCCGATTTCAGGATAGTCTCACGCCCCCACTCGGGCCTTGTGTACAGGCGAGAGAAAGGTATTGTATCTTGCAAGGGGCGCACGAGCGGTTTCGCAAACGGGTCCTCGCTCTTGCGATATGCAACTTTTTTTGTAAACGCGGTTGCCTTGACATAGAGCGAATCCTCATCACCGCTAAAAGTAATGAATTTGGGATATATCCCCGACTTAAGATTATCCACACGGGCATTGACTCCGCCACCGACAAGTTCGCTGTTTACAAGACGAACCGAGTCTAACGGAACAAAGAAGCGATGCTCCGTTGCGTCGTACATATCTGGATCCAACTTTACATTGAGACCCGAACCTACATCACTCGAACCAATCCTAGATTGGTCGACATTCCGTACAAAAGAGGACAGCAAGGGATTACGGGAAATCTCCCAGGGAGAGTTGGCCAAATTAGCAATTATACTGTCATGCAAGACAGAGCCGTTCGTAGTACGCAGGATTTCCTTAGCCCAGACCGAGTCCACATAATCTGCGAAATAATAATGCACTCTGGATCCAAAGTCATAGTATTTAAAGCAAGGATTCAACCCATTTTCCGCAAATTTCCAGTTCTGGCCTGATTCCAAACATTTATTCTTCTTCAACGTATCACGCCAATTTGCCTGAGCGGGATAAGGAATCGTATCCCTCCGCGTTTCGGCGCTCCACACCATGTTGCGACCGACATAAAACTCAACATTGGAATTTTTCGAGAAATAAGGCGTACTCTTGATATCGGAGGTCTTACTATCATGGTCAATCTGACAGTATTTTTCGCCACCCATCCCCAACAGGACGTTTGTCAATGTGTCATAATTACAGCCGTTTTCACTTTCTCCTTCAGCCGGCAACCCGATAGTCTTGGCCACAAAGTAATCCTGCGAGCCCCCCCCTCCATAGAACTTCATTTCGAATCGGGCGTCTTGAGCATGTGTTCCATCCTCATCGGCAAACAGGAACATGTTAAGACCTCCTTCGAACTGATTGGCAGGGAAGAAATGCAAACGTTGAGTTTCAAACGGAGTCAGCAAACCATAGGTCTTGTCAAAGACGAACGCCGAACCATCATGATAAGAGTTTGCCCAGCGGAGAGAAACGTCATTCTTTACCCTGGCCAGGCTATCCATCGCTGCCAGGTAGCCATCCGACGAAGAGGAATCCTTGGCAAAGACGGTCTTATTCGTATGGTCAAAACGTATAGTACGGTTTACCAGGTTATCCATGCCAATAGGTGCATCCCAATAATCATCCTTCGGAATTTCAAAAACGACATTGACTTGTAAATATGTATAACGGAGCCAGTCGGAATCGCCACAATGAGAGTTTATCTTCCCCTTCTGCGAGTAGAACTTTCCATCTGCATTCGGTAAAATCGATAACTTGAAAAGGCTCTTATTTGGGTCATATCCTGTCGTGGTTCCAGATTTTCCATAAACACATGTAGAATCCAGAATGGAATCTTTCATAACGACATTGCATCCTAAATCTTTGTTATACGCCAAGTCCAGTCCTTTTGAAGTATTTCCAGGAATTTTATACTCAGAACTATCATACGTAAAATCGGTCAATTTCCAAACTGAATTATTCCTAGCCTTTTCAAAATCAGCAGCACTCGAAGGAAGCGTTTTAAATTGGCGTTCAAATTCGCTCACAGTCATTACCGCAATATCAATAGTACCATCTCCAGGCCCATTCCGGCCATTAAATCCATAACCTGATCCCCCGTAATTCAATATATAGGCGACAGTGGTGTCCCTATGTTCAGAATCAAAATGGAGAACATCGGTTCTTACAAAATCATAATCTTTATGCCCTGTCTCTTCACAAGAACTAGGTCCGTCAAAACATACAAACGGAGCAACACAGATTTCCTGTGTTCTACCAGTAATTTCATCCAGTTTTCCTTTACGACGCGATACAACAACCAAATCCAGTTTTTTCCTGTGCCTCTTGAGCGCAAGACTAAAGCGTTTGGGTTCATAGCCGATAATTTCCTGCGTCCCGGAGACCGTTCCTGAAAGAGGAATCTCATTTTTAAGGCCTTCGTTTGGCAGACGATAACCCCGTACGCTGGCTTCAATCCGGTAATCAGCCATAGGCTCGTACCGGTAAATCCCCGTAGAATCAAGGAATGCCTCGGCAACATAAACCGCAGAACTTCTCCCCGTGGTATCCTTCGGGTTCTCCGGAGTCATGTTCAGAATGTTCTTAGCCGTTTTCACCTTGAAAGTCGCATACTTGGGCGGAACAGCCGTACCATCAAGTTGGACCGCACTGATTTTTATTTTGTATGTTCCAGCGCTCAAAGAGGCATTGCCGTCATCATTCTTGCCATCCCACTTCACTTGGTAGGCCGAATCAGAAGCCTTGGCGCGCACAAGTGTCGCACTATCCTGCAATTCGGCAATCAGTTTTGAATCTTTCCAGATTGTTATTCCCACACGAGCATCTTGATTCTTCAACCCGTAATAGAAATTCATGGAGCCCAGCCTAAAGTCAATCTTATTCTGCGTAGAATCGTCTAGGGTGGCACTAGCCGAATCCTTTACCAACACGACATAATCGGCAAGTTTATTGGCCAGGACTATTTCAGCAGGAGCCTTGTCCAAGGCAATGACGGCAGAGTCAATGTAGATATATGGATTTTCCGATATATTCTCCGTCACCTCGGCAAAAATTTTCACGCTATCCGCACTCGGATAACCGTCCGTAGCCATGAGGCCGTTCCATCTGAATGCGAGTCCATAGGTTTGCGGATTGACCGTCCATCCCGTAACAAGCGGATCGAGGGTATCGCTGCTGACCAAGGAAAGATCTCCCCAGTAGAAGCCGTCTTTTGCGCTACTCGCAAAGTAAACGGGAATTTTAGATTTTGACGTGTCAGCAAAAACATGGACAAACGACACCTGGAAAGCGGCCTCGGCAGTCATCAAGACGTGTCCGGAATCTCCCGCCAGCATCATGACGCTATCCACATAGGATGGAGGAATCCATTCCGGGAAATCTTCAAGGTAACTACGCGTTACCGTAGGCAGATCCACAAAATTGAAAGCAGACGCACGAACAACACAGCTGCCCAAGTTTGCTCCACCGGCAGCAGACTCGCAAGTATTCCCGAACCTGTCCGAAGCAAACGAGACCTTGAGAGAATCCCCTTCAGGGAGTCCTTTCCACTTCAAATGATAGCCGAGGGAATCCTGGTAGAACCATACTCCCTTCGATTTCACCGTATCAGCAGGTAAACCATAATAAGGGTTGCGGAAGGCCTTTGACACGGATTTTTCAAATATTCCCACATGGTCGTCGCCTTCGGCATAAACACGAATCAAGTAATTGTTCTTGAAGGCACCCGAAAGCGTAAGCGAGACATCCAACGAATCCTTCCCGACAGTCATTGAGACAGGACTCAACGTATCCCTTACACGAAGCGCAAATTTCACCGTAGGTTTTTCATCATTCACTTCATGGGAAACCATGTTAAAGGAAACGGTCATTGTATCGGAAATCCAAAGGGAGGTATCCGCATAACAGGATGCCGTATCCGCCGTACAAGTAGAAAGTTCAATTTCGTATGTACCAGCAATCTTTTCGCCTTCTGATGTACTACGGTCAATGTAGCCAAGCACACCCTCGTTCACCTGGGCCGCACGAGACACATTTTGCGTTCCCGAACGGAGTGCCTGGGAAACATACGCCTGCGACATTTGCCAAGCGGCATGTTCCGGCACGAGACCATCCACATTCCTATAACGCAAACGGAAAATAGCATGTTCGGAATCGGACAGTCCCGATGGCGGAGCCATGCCTGTTATCGCCACAAGAGCCGAGGTTATCATTTCGCTACCGTCGGGAGAAGTAATGGTCGGATAACGGGCCCCCACATGGAACAAATCCGTACGGTAGGACACGTTTCCGACAGCATCCTTACAGGCAACTTCTAAATAACGTTTGCCATGCGATACTCCAATGACCGCCGAATCCAGGGCGAACACCCTTTCATACTGTTTTGCGGAATCTCTCGGAACGTCATTCCAATTAGTATCGGCATCGCCTCCAAGAATGCGGTAACGGCACTCCACGCCGAACCTGTTCGACGGCACATCGAATTTTTCGTTCACCTTGAGTGTAGCGCTATCAGGAGATATAAGACTGGAGCTCACAAGACTTTCAATATAGGGAACAGTCTTGTCGACACGGAGATTCGCCAGATTTTCATAAACAGTGCCGTTTCCGGCGGCATCGCGCACCTGGGCACGAAGCACATAGGAGCCGTCCTCCAAATGCATGGAGCCACTTTCTTCCCATACGCCTACCACCGAATCATTCTTTACCCAGACGGAATCGCCTGCACGATCGGCTTTCGACTTATCTGCCGCATGTACAAAGTCCCACCTGACCGTGACAGGCGTGCTATCCGGGCCAAAATACTGATCATGCACCACATATGCGATTTTCAGCAGGGAATCGGCCGTAGCAATGAATACCGATTTCGAACTATCCAGGACCAACGAGGGAATATGTGAATCTATCGTAAACGAGGCATATTCCGTCGAAATGTTTACAGAATCAGCAACAGTCGGCCAGTGGGACTGTTCAACATAATTCGGGCTTGCGGCAATGGCATTTACAAGCCCGTTCATCTTCTTGTAAACGTTACTGTCAGGCACCGCATAATCCACAGCAAACGCCTTAACGCGATAAAGCCCGTCTCCATATTTCTTGACCTGGGCTCGGCAATTACCATTCCAGGCAACGGCAAAATCAGGCGTAGACACCTCATAAAGCGAACGGAAATCGCAGACATGCACAAATGTCGGGCTAGACGACTGTCCAGAAGCCCGTTCCAAGGTCCAGCGCATCGCGCGTATATCTGGTGTTGCCAAGGCCGAATCAGCCCACTTGAACCGCGCGGCAAACGGGGTACTATCAGGATTTATCAACGGCGATTCAGGAACGACCTCAAACTTGGGCGGAGTCCTATCGATACGGAACGGGACCTCATAAGTGTTCGAAGTGTCCGCATGCGAACTGGGAGATTCGATATTTTCGATACTGGCGGCATACCTCCATATATACGAGCCTTCCGTTAAATCAACAGCCGATTGCCGCGAAACAAATGTTGCACTGCTTGAATCATAAAGGAGTTTACCGGACGCATCACGAAACTCCGATACGGCCATCTGCATATCCACATTTTCGGTAAGGTTTTCATATGTGCCCATAGAGTCTGTCAATATTTTATCCTTTGCGCCCACTACACGGAACCCCTGATAGCCGAGTGCACTGGCATACGAACAGAAGCCCTTCATCTTATTGAGAGCGATTCCACGAAGTGGCCACTTGGGTTCCAGCATGTTCGCTGTCGCCTTGAACAGGTAGTAGAATCGCTGCGTATTGGAAAGGCCAATCTTGTTCACCGTCGAAATCGTGACCGTATTCTGGTTGTCCTTTTGAATCGCAAGCAGGTTGACATAACCATACTTACGGGGTTCAAAGTCGAACTGCCCGTTTTTCTTGACGGGGTGTGGAACCTTGTCAATTATAGTTCGGCTGACTTCCACTTTCACAGAATCACCCGATTCATTCACTTGCACCACCGAGTCCGCAATCACAACCGGATTTGTCCAAGTCCCACCACCGGAGCGTTTGTACACTGTACACGCCGTCGAACTCGTATCAGGCTTGGTAATATCGCACTCCCATGCAATTTCTTCCTGGAAATTGAAGTTCATGCGGATTTGACGCAACCTATGCGGCATCAGGTCATCCACGACAAAGGAGTACTTTTCAATCCAATCTTCAACCGTAATCGCAGGGATTTCGTAACGTTCCACATGACGAATGGGGACTGAATTCTTTTTTAGATTGTTATTCGTATCCAATCCATCAACTCGTTCCCATCTCTCTGTTTTCACACCAAGTTTTCCCCAATCCGCTTGACCCGTAAATTTAAGAGGATTTCCACGGGTTGTTTTCATAGACAGAACCGCAAGACTGCCTTTAGTACCATACAATCCCAAAGAGTCCATCTTTGTTGAATCGACAGATTCAGTCCAGTCATTGTCATTATGAACAGACAAATTAACAAATGGTTTTTCGTACAGGAAATCCTCTAGCAGATATGACTCAACTCTTTCCGAGTCACCAGAAATTTTCGTATAAGAATTCTTCTTCGATTTCTGCTTTTCCTGCCAATAATCTTGCGAAGGGTTTCTATGATTTTCCGTCATATCTTCTATTGCAGCAACTGTAGAAGGAATCGCATACGCAGCCAGCGAATATGCTGCAGTTAACGCAATAGCAGTTCGTACAGGATAGGATGATCCTGGTGAGAGCAAATCCATAGCATTTGCCAACGCCAATGCCGTAAATGCAGCTAACGAAATTGACAGAGCCTGAATTCCGCCTTGATTGGTATTTTCATTCGCTGCAAAAGGTACTTTCACAACATCCGCTCTAGGGGAGTCAAATACAGATACATTTTCGCCAGCACCAGACCAATGCGGAATCAAAATACTTCCTTGATCCGTCAGTGGCAAACCACCCAGCATACCCAAGGTCGCAGATCCGACGATATTGTTATAATAGGCGGGATTATCAATTTCCGTATGGGATGTTTGCGCTATGATATTCTTTATCGGAGCAACAATTGCATCTGGAATGGCGAAAGATATATAATACTGCCCATATTCATAAGGCGAACCAAAAGTAAGCCCACCCACACCATACAGAACACGATACATAGGAGAATTATCATTCCATTCCTTGCTATTAAGTTCTGTTAACGCATCTGAACCAGGACGAATATATCTAACAAGAGGGTCTTCTTTTTTAAAGCCATAACCTAGCGCCAAATCAACAACCATGTCGACAAAAGCATTTCCAAAATTTGTATAGACTGCGGCTGTAGTCAGAGCTGGCAAAGCGGTCGCATCAAAAAGTTTGAATTGAAGGGAGGCTAGTCCCCACACAAACATTTCTGAAGCCGTTTTTATCACAGGATGTATCACCCAACGCTTTAACTCCAACAAGCCATCAAGCGAATATGTCCCTCTGTGAGGGCTGTCTAACGTGATTACCTTGTCAACATCACCGTTGTAGCCATCCCCTTGTACATACTCACGCGAGGCAAGACCGCCCATACTATGTGCGATAAGAATGTTACGGTGAGCATGGAAGCCAATGGAGTCATCGTACCCTCTATAAACGGATGCGTCCTTTCTCAACAAAAACAACGAATCACGGCCATGAGCACCCATTTCCTCCGCTTCCTCCGTCAAGGAACGCCTAACTTTACAACTGCCCCGTCCTTTCCACATTCTATTTCCAATTTCATCTCCATTCACTATAGGCGTATTAGCCGGGTTGACAAACGGGCGATTCAGGTATATTCCAAACCGATCTTTTCGCTCGCCGTCAAGAATGTTATCATTTATCCAATCCGGGAGTGTTTTAATCATACCAGTCGCGGTAGAACGGCTATCATCCAGAAGTCCTTCTTTGAGATAACCATCAATTCGACCAAAATCATTCGTTGAATCTGTATAATACTCAAAAGGAGCCTTCAAATCGGAGGCTTCACAATCAACACCTGACAAACTATCCGCAGCACCATGAACAAGTATGATATTGTAGCGTTCTATGCTTTCCATTGGTTTCGCCAAAATCAACGAAAAAGCTATTGGTATGATACAGCAAATTAATCTTTTCATCCATTCCCTCTATTAATGGTCATATACAAATTTTACAGTTTCATAATCAACTTTATAATAATTTCCCAAATAGCAAACAAACGAGTTTTTAAATTCAACCGCATGGTAAGAATTTAAACCAACCCCTTCGATTTGATTATTCCATAAAGTATCACCCAATCCTTTGTCATTTCTAATCATAGCTCCTGCCAAGTATCGTTCATAATAAGACATTACAGAATCCTTTTTGACAGCACCCACACAGTACTTAACCCCTTCATGGTCCCATAAATCAGAACAACCTTCTGCAAATTCATCCAATTTTTCATACCCTGTTATTTTCTTTTTTTCAACATCCACAATGGCGTAACCGCAATCTTCAGTACTCCCCACAAGCCGCCATTTTCCATTGCCCCAAGGACGAATGGAGCCAACCTTTTCTATCGTACTACAACCATCCCACTCAAAGTAGCCCAAGTCTTCAGAGCCCCTACCTAAAGCCCACTTGTAAAAGCGACTTTTACTTTTATCGAATTCAATCACCGTCGAATCATCAACCAAGTCATACACGTTGATTACATTTTTATCCTTTATCTTATCGCTTTTCCAGACATTCTCTTCTGTATAAAAATTACCTACAACAATCCTAGTCCCTTTTTCCCTCGTGGAACAATCATCACCCAAGGGTTTGGCAAGGCAAGTCTCTATTTTCTTCTCTTCTATGTAAACAACAAGAGAATCACCAGAATAACCAACCAACCGAGTTCTAGAGATGTCCTCTTCACTCTCATCCCAGACACTAGAGCACCCCCACATACTTACGCAAGCAAGCGTAGTCAAGGCAACAGCAAGTAGTCTTTTAATTTCAACCATCATAAAGGAGACCTCCTTTGTCACCAGTCCAAAACCAGGAACGGCTCGAAAGTGTGTGACGAAAATCACACGTAAATATACTCTAAACTTCATACAAAATCAATCGTTGCAATATTTCAAAATGTTGTTTGCAAGCAAAAAAAGACCGCCAGCGCGGCCCTTTTTCAATGTGAAATTGGAAATGAGTAATGTGAAATTACTTCTTTACGATTTCAGCGTCCTTCACTTCCTTGCCGTTAAGCTTGGAGGAAGTCGTAGCCGGCACAAGATTGCGGTTGATGACCTTGTACTGGATAATGCTCCAGATGTTCGAGACAATCCAGTAGAGCACGAGGCCGGAAGGCATCACCGCGCTGAACAGGAACATCATGGCGGGCATCATCCACACCATCATCTTCTGCTGGGCCGGATCCATGCCGGCGCTGCCGCTCATAGTGACCTTCGTCTGGAAGTAGGTGGACACGACCATGATCCACGGGAGGATGGCGAGGCCGGAAGGCATCACGAACGGAATGCTGATACCACTCCACACCACATCGCTACGGCTGAGGTCGGTAATCCAGAGGAAGGCGGGCATGCCGCGGAGTTCCATGGCGCGACCGAGCACGAAGAAGAGACCCATGAAGATAGGCATCTGGATGAGCATCGGGAAGCAACCTCCCGTGCAGCTGGAAAGCGGGTTCACGCCGTTCTTCGCATAGAGTTCCATGATGGCGGCCTGCTTCTTTTGCGGGTCACTACGGTACTTCACGTTGATTTCGTCAATCTGCGGTTTGAGCTTGGCCATGCCGCGGGTAGACTTGAGCTGCTTGACGGTAAAGGGAGTCGTGATGCCGCGGACAATGAACGTCACGAGGATGATGGCGACACCGTAGTTCGGGATAAGCGCGTAGAAGAACTTCAACAGCTTGAGAAGCACCTTGCAAATCCATACGAACCAGACGTTTGCACCGCACCAGGTCCAGCCACTCACGATGACCTTCTCGTAATCCTTGTCCAGGGCTTCCACCTCGTCCCACTGCAGCGGGAGAATCATGAAGTCGTAGCTCAGGGAGTCGCTGCCGCGCAGGTAGTCGCTCAAGGAAATCTGGTACGTACCGGGATCCTTGTCGCTGTCGAGCTTCATGGGCTTGGCCTGCAAGACCGCCGGGGACGGCTTGTCGAACTGCACCGACATCGCCACGTACTTGCGGCGGATACCCGCCCAGACCATCTTGTCGCTCTTGAAGGATTCGGTATCGCGGACCATCTCGCGTTCGACGTTCTCGCCGTTATTGAAAATCACTTCGCTGAAGAAGTAGCTGGTACCGCCGAAGCTCTTGCCCTTCGGGAATTCTTCCGTCTCCTTCATGCCGCCCTTCCAGGCGAGCTTGTATTCATTGGGCTGGAAACCGACGAAGCGGTTCACCTGACGCACGGCAACACCCGTCTTGGTAAAGGCGTAGCTACGGATGACCTTGTTTCCGCCGACATCTTCGAAGACGAACTGGACGCTCGTATCGGCGTCAACAGTGATCCATTCCGGTGCATCGACCTCGAACAGAGCTTCGCTCAGGTCGGCCTTGCCGAGAGTGAGGTCGAGGGCACCGAGAGTCGTATCCTGGATGAGTTCCGGGAAGTTGCCGGCGCTGTCGGCCAGGGCCTTCACGATAACGCTGCGGACCTTGCCGCCCTTGTTGTCGAGAGTCACGATAAACTTGTCCGTCTCGACCGTCACCGTGCGCGGAAGTATCACGGGCTTTGCGGCTACGCTGTCGGCGGTAGCGGAGTCAGCAGCAGCGGTAGAGGAATCGGCCACGGCACTGTCAGCGGGAGCCTTGTCGGCGGCAGGAGCCCCGAGAACCGGAGCAGCCTTGACTTCGGGTTCCGCAACCGGAAGAACCAGCTGGTCGGCGGTTTCCGACTTGGCGGCCTCAGCAGCGGCGGCTTCGCGGGCCTTGGCTTCGGCTGCGGCCTTCGCGTTGGCGTTCGCAGAGTTCGTCGTCATCCACCAGATGACGATGACGGCCATGAGGATGGAACCGATAATGGTATTCTTGTTCATTTGTTGTCCTTTCTGGGCGGAACCGGGTCATAGCCGCCCTTGCAGAAGGGGTTGCATCTCAATATTCTAAAAACAGCAAGATAGAAACCTTTGAAGGGGCCGTGTACGCGGATTGCCTCGATTGCATACTGAGAGCACGTCGGGCGGAACCTGCATATCCCGAAAAAGAAGAACGGGTGGACGACCTGGTAAATCCGGATCGGGACTATCAGCGCCCTCCCGAGAACTTCCTTAATCTTCTCCCACATCTCCCGGTTCTCCCAGGGATTCCCATCCCATCTTGCGGAAAAGCTTCATGGCGGATTCCCGAAGGCGCTCCGAAGTCATCCGTGGGGCGGGGTCGGTCACGATAATCATCGCCCAGACGGGTTTCTCGATTTTGGGGACCATCCCAAAAAACAATGGCCGCAAGACCCTGCGACACTTGTTGCGGTAAACGGCGTTGCCGTTTTTCTTTTTTGCCAAAAAACAGAAACGACAAGAACCATCCGGACTGTCAATCCATTTCATCGATAGCGATGGCGAACGGACGAACTTTCCCTGGATGGCAACTTGCCGATAAGCGGGCTGCGTTGGCAGCCGATAAGAACGCAGAGTGGCTATAAGCCAACCCCGACTTACTTCTTATAGATGGTATCGCTGATGGTCAGACGCTTGCGGCCCTTGGCACGACGACGGCTAAGGACGGCGCGACCCCAACGGTCTTCCATGCGGGCCATGAAACCGTGCTTGTTGACGCGCTTGCGATTGTGAGGCTGGAATGTTCTTTTCATGATAAAACCTTTTTATAGATACAATTTTCTATGAGTCGCAAATTTAGTAAAAATACGCCGCAAATCAAGGGGTCTGAGGGCCTAGATTCCCAATTTCAGCGCGAAAAAGGCAATATCCCCCGACCGCCCTACAATTAATCAACAATTTATCAACATGTGTCAGGAGAAACTGAGCCCCGTGAATATCTTGACCTGGTTGACGCCCTTGCGCTTTACCGCAAACAGGAGGTCGTCCACCATGCGCACGATGGTCCTCTTGTCGTAGGAATCCCCGGTCACGCAGGGAATCACCCCGCCACTCACGGTCACATGGAGCATGGGAAATTCTTCCCACTGCAGGTTCGCCACCATTTCGCGGATCTGGTCCGCCTTGGAGAAAGCCTCTATCTCGGAATCGGCCTTCAAGATGCATGCGAAGGTTTCCCCGCTAAAGCGTATTGCACGCTCGCCAATATCCCCGCAAACTCCAAGCCCGATCTGGCGGCTCACGGCGCATATCACGGAATCGCCAAAGATTCTTCCATAAGTGGCGTTAACCTGCCTAAAGGCATCGATATCGAACATCACCACATAGAAGCCGTCCCTGTTCTGCCACACGACATCTTCGAGATATTGAACAAAGTAACGTCGATTGTAGAGCCCGGTAAGGTCGTCCCGGCGAGACTGGTCCTCAATCTTTTTCAGGAGTTCGTCTTTCTGGTGGCATTCGTTCATGTACGCCTGCACCGCATAAGAGCACGTTCCAAAGAGGGCCGCTCCGAACAGCAGGTAGTTCACGGAGATATCCAGGTACACCACCGATTCGCCCGGGGGTACCGTCACCCATTCCGGGAACATCCACGACACAACGATAACCGCAAGCCCGACAAGCAAAGTAAAAGCAGCCCCAAAAAACTTGAAGAAGCGATTGCTGACAAAGCTGCACATGAAAGGCCCGGTAAGCAAGAAGAACGGCATCGCGCTGTTGATTCCACCGCACAAAAAGAACATCACCGGGGTGGCAACGCAAGAAAAAAAGCCTATCAGGAAAAAATAGCCTATCGAGGTGTGCGAAGTCTTGTATACAAGGAGCCCCGTCAGTATGCACATCGTACAGATAACCGCACAGAAGATTGTAGCAAGGTCGCTAACCCGCTCTACTGCGGTTAGAATGATGCTCGCGAAAGAAACGAACGTATCAATCGCCAAGACAATCCAGAAAAGCCTTTTTTCAAGGGTTTCCTGCCTCGCCCATATTTTCCGTGCAATCCCAAACATGAACTGACCCCTTCAGCAATTCAATATCTTTTAATATACGTTTTAATCGGGGCAATTTGTCAAAAAAAACTTTATTATGTATTTTTTTACAAGATAAGCAACATCTCACCAGAAGGCTCAAAATGGAACTCACACCGCTAGACATTCGCAACCAGACATTCCACAAGAAAAGCTTGGGCGGCATCGACGCCGAAGAAGTCAAGGCCTTCCTCGAAACCGCGGCCACCGCTTTCGAACAAATGTCCCGCAACCGCACCGACCTGACCGAGCGGCTGAAGATTGCCGAAGAGCGCGTGAACTATTACAGGCAAATCGAGAAGACCATCCAGGACGCTGTGGTGACGATGCAGAAGACGGTCGACGAAGTCAAGGCTAGCGCCGAAAAGGAAGCCGAACTGATTATTGCCGAAGCCAAGGCCAGGGCCGTCCGCGAAGTGGAGAACACCCGACGCGAAGCCGAAGACCTCCGCGCCGAGATTGAGCAGCTCAAGCAGTTGCGCAACAATTACTTTATCCGTTGCCGCGCGCTTATCCGCGGGCAAGAGGAACTCCTTGCCGCCATGGAAAACGACCAGCGCGAAGAGATTCCCCAGACGGTGCGCCCCGCCGCTCCCGGTATCAACCCGGTCGGCAAGGTCATCGCATAACCGCGTAAGCCACGCCCCTACATGAGAATCAACATCAAAGTACACGCCCGTAGCAAGCGCGAAAGCGTTACCGCTTTACCCGACGGCAGCTACAAGGTTGAAGTCAAGGCACCTCCGGTCGAAGGCGCCGCAAACGAGGCCATCTGCGAATTGCTTGCCGATTACTTCAAGATCCACAAGCGCGATGTGCGCGTGGTTCTCGGCAGCACGAACAACAAGAAGGTCGTCGAGATAGACAAGTAGTATTACGATTCTTCTGCCGAATCCGACGAAACAGGCTCTTCCGAGCTGCTGGACACCACACTGGAGCTTGACAGGGTCTCGGTGATTTCAAAGACGTTTTCGCTCACCACCTTGATATTGTCGAAGGCTCCCTTGCCAAAGTAATTCATGCTGAGGTCGCCCAGGCAGCAGTCGCTCTTGTAACCGACAATCACGACATTGTCGTTGCGTCCGCGTTCGGAGGGGCTATAGTACGGATACTCCGTCTTCTGGCTAGCGAGCTGCTTGCCGTCGAGGAATATCGCGATAAGGCCCGATTCGGCATTCCATTCGGCCGTAATCCGGTTCCATTCGCCCTTTTTAAGCGACGCCGGTGCAGACACCGATACGAAGATATTGGACAAGTTCTTGTAGAAGTACAAGTAGCCCCTCTTATAGAACACGTTCATTCGCGCACCATCATTGCCAACGAGCGCATAATTACCCTGTTCGTCGAAATCGTCGCCCGGCTTGAAGTAAAAGTCCAGAGAGCCCACGTTTATTCTCTTGTCCATATCCCAGGGCAACACAAGGTACTGTTCGCCCGGCAAAAGAAGCGCTTTGCCACCATCGACACCTTCCGTACTCGTCGTGACAGTCGCAGAGAAGAATTCAAACGTCTCAAAGTCCTGGAAGCATTCGGAATCGGCGCAATTGCCTGTAATATAGACAGCCCAGCCTGTACCATTGTACTGCCCGCTGCCTCTATACGTATAGACATACTGGGTTTCGTCAACAGAGGAGGACGAACTGAACAAATAAGAGGAGGAATACTCTCTGGAAGACGAGTAGGAATAAGAGTAAGACGATGAATAAGAAGACGACATACGGGACGACGAGGAAATTCTCGACGAAGACATCGCACTGGAGGAACTTTCGTTGGACGATGAAGATACGCGACCATGATTCTCTTCGTACTTGTCGCAGTCTTCCTGCATCCCACGCTTGATTTCGCTCAGGGAATTCGCTCCCTCCTTTGAAAACGTCATTGTATACGCGATATGGGAACCATCACAGACAAATGAGCCTTCATCAAAAATAGACGACTTCACTCCCAAAGAATCGCATTTTTTATAGACCGCCTCCGAGCTCAGCCCGTACAGGTCTTCATCCATGGTAATCTTCAAGCGATTGCCGCGTTCTTCCACCTTAGCAACGCTCCTGCCAGTAGACGGGTCTACAATCTCTTGCTTGACCCAGCCCGAGCCCGAGGTCACCTTGCACTGAAATTCGTCCGCGCTAAACGGGTCAAATCCACTTTTTTCGTCGGAACAGGCGCACAGCGCAAGCAGAGTAAGGGCCACAGGCAAAAATACGAGTTTCATTTATTTCTCCCGATATTCATTCGTTTATACGAGAATATAAAAAACTGGCCGCCCCGCAAGGGAGCGACCAATTCAATTTACGGTCTGAATCCTAGCTCATAGAGCTTAACTCAACTAAGGCAATAAATTGCCTAGTTTCGTATATCGCGCTGTCGCGCTCAGGATGACAATCTCTTAGTTACCGCGTTCGAAGCGGATGAAGTTTACGACCTTCAAGCTGGAAAGACCGAGCTGCTTGGCAACGACTTCCTGGAGGTAGTCCTTGACAGAGAGCTTCTTCGGGTTCTTTTCGGACATGAAGAATTCCTGGTCTTCGAGAACGATTTCCTTGAGCACCTTGGCGACGCGGCCGTCAATCTGGCGCTGCAGGAATTCGGGCTTCGGAGCCTTGCCGGAAGCTTCGATCTGAGCCTTGGCGATTTCCTTTTCCTTTTCGATGGTTTCGGCCGGGACGGCGGAATCGTTCAGGGCGACCGGAGCGAATGCGGCGGCCTGCATAGCGATGTCCTTGGCTGCCTGCTTGAGAGCGGCTTCGTCGGCAGAGCCTTCGTAAGCGAGTTCGGTGATGACACCGATCTTGCCCTTCATGTGGCTGTAGACACCGAACACGGAGTTCGGGACTTTCTTGAGTTCGGCGAACTTGCGGAAGTCGATGTTTTCCTGGATCTTCACGAGGACGTCCTGAAGCACATCGTTCACCTTCTTGCCGTCCACGACAGCGTTCTTGAGGTCTTCGACAGAGGAGATAGCCTGAGTCTCGACAGCCTTCACGGCGAGAGCAGCGAGGGCGACGAAGTCGTCGTTGTTGGACACCGGTTCGGTCTCGCAGGAGAGTTCGAAAGCGGCAGCCTTGTCGGCAGTTTCCACGAGGTAGATGCGGCCTTCCTTGGCGGCCTTGTCGGCGCGCTTGGCAGCAACGGCAGCACCCTGCTTGCGGAGGAGTTCCACGGCCTTGTCCATGTCGCCGTCAGTTTCGACGAGGGCCTTCTTGCACTGCATCATGCCCACGCCAGTCTTCTGGCGGAGTTCGTTAACGAGGGAAGCGGTAATCTGCATATTACTTGTCCTCGCCGTTGTCGAACTTCTTGACTTCTTCCTTGGAGCCCTTCTTGTCGGTGGTGCGCGGTTTCACGTTGGCGGCGATGTAGTCCACAATGAGCTTGAGGGACTTCACGGCGTCGTCGTTGGCCGGAATCGGGTAGTCCACGAGAGTCGGATCGACGTTCGTGTCGCAGATACCGATGATAGGAATGTGGAGGCGACGAGCTTCGGCCACGGCAATCTTTTCGTGGGCGAGGTCGGTCACGACCAGGAGGCCCGGGAGGTTCACCATTTCACGGATGCCACCGAACACACCGAGCAGCTTTTCGCGTTCGCGGTTCTTGTCGAGCACTTCCTTCTTGGAGAGGGCCTGGAAAGTACCGTCCTGTTCCATGGCGTCGATCTTGTCGATCTTCTTGATGGACTTACGAACCGTCTGGAAGTTCGTGAGCATACCACCGAGCCAACGGTTGGTGACGGAGAACTGGTTGCAAGTGGCAGCAGCGTCGAGCACGCACTGACGGGCAGTGGGCTTGGTACCGACGAAGAGCACGGTCTTGCCAGATTCGGAGATCTTGGCGGCGGCCTTGGCGGCTTCTTCGAGGAGGTCGCGGGTCTTGGAGAGGTTAAGAACGTAGATGCCGTTCTTTTCCGCCAGGATGTAGGGTTTCATTTTCGGGTTCCAGCGCTGAGTCTGGTGACCAAAGTGGGAGCCTGCAGCGAGCAGGTCTTCAACGGAAGGCAGATTTGCCATAATGTATTCCTTTCGGTTGTTTCTACCCGGCAAGCAAATAAGTCGCGAAGCGAAGCCCGAACCTGGGGTTGTGGACCGCGCCACCGAAGCGACTCTCGCGTACCGGTGATTGGTTTTACCCTGGCGAAATTGCCAGAGCGGCGCTAAAGATAGTTATTCCCGGGGGACAGGTCAACTCTTTTCGGGGGGCGTGGGCTAGGAAGAAGGGCTGGATTTTCCTATATTTATGCATATAAGCAAATAAACGCATATTAGACGCGCGTTACAAGCCGCGCAGGAACGACGAAAACATGACGCTACGTGAAGCTTTTGAAAGCAAAATGATGCTGCTGGATGGCGGCATGGGTTCTGTCATCCAGACTTACGGCATCAAGGGCGCGAACAACGACATGCTCTCCATCGAGAAACCGGAAATAATTCTCGATATCCAGCGCCGCTATGTGGACGCAGGCGTTGATTGCCTGACCACGAATACTTTCTCGAGCCAGCGCGTAAGCCAGCACGAATACCATCAGGAACACCGCATTGCCGAGATGAACCGCGCCGCCGTGAAAATCGCGAAGCAGGCCGCGGCAGAGGCCATGGAAAAGTATGGCCGCCAGGTGTACATTTTGGGCGACGTGGGTCCCACGAGCAAGATGCTCTCGATGAGCGAAGACGTGAACGACCCCGCAAGCCGCAGCATCACTTTTGACGAGTTGGAAGACGCCTACCTGGAACAGATCCAGGTGCTGGTGGAAGAAGGCGTCGACGCCATCCTGATTGAAACGATTTTTGACACCTTGAACGCGAAGGCCGCCGCAAGCGCTTTTACAAAAGTGATGGAAAAACGAGCCGCCGATGCGAAAGCCGCGGGGAATGCCGCCGACTTGAAGCCCGTCGAAGTCATGTTCTCGATGACGGTGAGCGACGCCTCGGGCCGTACGCTTTCGGGCCAGACGGTCGAAGCATTCGCCGTGAGCGTAATGCACATGCACCCGCTCTCCATCGGTTTGAACTGCGGTCTCGGAGCCGACGGCATGGTGCCTTACCTGCGCCGCATGGGCAAGGTCGCACCCTGCTACATCAGTTGCCACCCGAACGCGGGGCTGCCGAACCAGTTCGGCGGTTACGACGACACGCCCGAAGACATGGTGCGACTCATGGGCGTTTACCTGGACGACAAGCTCGTGAACATGATTGGCGGTTGCTGCGGTACGACTCCGGAACACATCGCCGCGATGCGCAAGATGCTCGACGCGCTGCCCGCCGATTACGAACGCCGCAAGCCTGCGCCCAAGTACGCCACGAGCCCGCTGCTCCGCCTCGCCGGTCTGGAGCCGCTATTCAAGGAACAGGTACGCCCGAGCAACGGCGCCGACAGCTGCAACGCCGAAGACTTTGTGAAGGTGGGCGAACGCTGCAACGTGGCAGGCTCCAAGAAGTTCCTCCGCCTCATCAACGAAAAGAATTACGAAGAAGCGCTCGACATCGCACGCAAGCAAGTGGAAGACGGCGCCGACGTGATTGACGTGAACATGGACGATGGCTTGCTCGACGCTACCGCCGAAATGCAGACCTTCTTGAACTTGCTCGCTTCGGACCCGGCCATCAGCCGCGTGCCGATTATGGTGGACTCTTCCCGCTTCGAAGTCATTGAAGCGGGTCTCAAGTGCGCCCAGGGCAAGTGCATCGTGAACTCCATCTCCTTGAAGATGGGCGAACAGGCGTTTATCGAACATGCGCTCACTATCAAGCGCCTCGGTGGCGCCGTCATCGTGATGCTCTTCGACGAAGAAGGCCAGGCCACCAACTACGAGCGCCGCGTGCAGATTGCCGCCCGCGCTTACGACATCATGGTCAAAAAGCTCGGCTTCGATCCTTCCGACATCATTTACGACCCGAACGTCTTGACTGTCGCTACCGGCATGGCCGAACACAACGCCTACGCCATCGACTTTATCCGCGCCGTCCGCTGGATTATGGACAACCTGCCCGGCGTACGCATTTCGGGCGGTCTTTCGAACCTTTCGTTCGCTTTCCGCGGCAACAACTACCTGCGCGAAGCGATGCACACCACGTTCCTGCATTACGCGATTCCGAACGGCATGGGCATGGCCATCATGAACCCGAGCGCAATCATCGAATACAAGACGATTCCGCTCGAACTCCGCATGGCCATTACCGAAGTCATCTACAACACGGAACCGGACGCGAGCGAAGCGCTTATTGAAATAGCAAGCCGCATGACTGCGGCCGCCGCTGCCGCCAAGGAAGCGGGCACCAAGTACGACCCGAAGGCAATTTTCGCCATGAGCACAGGGGCGAACAGTTCTGCGGACGACAGCGCCAGCGCTGCCGCCGAAGCAAAACCCACCACGCCCGAAGAACGTTTGCAAGAAGCCTTGCTCAAGGGAACTTCCACCACTCTTCAGCCCGACCTGATGGAACTCATCAACCGCGGCGACAGCCCCGTGGGAATCATCTCCGGTCCGCTCATGGACGGCATGAACGAAGTCGGCCGCCGCTTCGGTGAAGGCAAGATGTTCTTGCCGCAGGTGGTGAAGACCGCACGCACCATGAAGAAGGCGGTAGAAATTTTGCAGCCCTACATCGAGGCGGGCAAAGACGCGAACGCTTCTAGCCGCGGAAAAATCGTGATTGCGACCGTGAAGGGTGACGTGCACGATATCGGCAAGAACATCGTCTCCGTGATTATGGCCTGTAACGGCTACGAAATGGTGGACCTCGGCGTGATGGTTCCCGAAGATGTCATCGTGAAGGCGGTCATCGAAAACAAGGCCGATATCTTGAGCCTTTCCGGACTGATTACGCCCTCGCTCGAAGAAATGTGTACTGTGGCGAAGGCTATGCAGGCCGCAGGTCAGCGCATCCCGATTATCGTCGGCGGCGCCACGACCTCGCCCACGCACACGGCAGTAAAGATTGCCCCGTGCTACGAAGGCCCCGTATTCCACGTGCGCGACGCCGCCAGCAATCCTGGCCTCGTGCAAAAGCTTTTGGACCCGGCGACTAGCGAACAGACCGTTCAAGAAAACCGCGAAGAACAACAGAGAATTCGCGACAAGCAGAATGGCATCCAGACCGAAGCCGCAAGCGCCATGGCCGCCGCCGAGAAAACTCCGGAAGAGCGCCGCTACCAATGCGACTGGAGCAAATACCAGCCTGTCGAGCCTCCGTTCATGGGCGAAAGCAAGCTCCCGCCGATTCCGCTCGAAAAAGTCATCCCGCTTATCAGCTGGGAATACTTCTTCTTCACTTGGAAAATCAAGCCCGAAGAGGAAGAAGCCAAGAAACTCAAGGCCGACGCCGAAGCGCTCATCAAGTCGCTCACAAAACCCGAGTATGCACTGCGTGCCGTGCAGGCGTTCTACCCTGCTGCCGGTACGGCAAGTTCAGTCATCTTCAACACGGGCCGTACCGGCACCGACTCCGACTTTGTCGAAGTCGAAACGGCACGCCAGCAGAATCCCGAAGGCACCTGCCTCGCCCTCTGCGACTACGTAGCCCCTGCAAATGCGAACACCGCAAGCGTCTTCGCCGCGCCCGCCGGTAAGGACGTATTCCGCGACATCGTGGGCGCCTTCGCCGTCACCGTCAGCGACGCCTTCGTCAAACGCCTCGAAAAGCTCAAAGCCGAACAGGGCGGCAGCGACTACGACGTTCTCTTGATGCAGACTGTCGCCGACCGCCTCGCCGAAGCCGGCGCCGAATACCTGAGCCAGGAACTCGCCCGCTTAAGCAACTGGAAGGGCATCCGCCCGGCCGTCGGCTACCCCGTGCTCCCGAACATCAAGGAAATCTTCAACGTCGCGAAACTCATCGACTTCGGCAGCGTAGGCATCAGCCTCACCGAAAACGGCGCCATGTACCCGCAGGCCTCCGTGAGCGGCCTCTACATCAGCCATCCCGAAGTCGACTACTTCCACGTGAAGCAATAAAAATTTTCTAAATTTGGCGCCATGGCAGAAAAGAAGAAGATTCTCGTAATGGTCGCGAGCCCGAAAAAGGAACGCAGCGGTACGCTCATTCCGACCAAGGCGTTCGTACAAGGACTCGAAGAAAACGGCGACTACGAAACCGAATACCTCTTCATCGACAATCTGAACATCAAGCCCTGCCGCGGGTGCCTCAGCTGCTGGGGACGCCCCGACGGAAGTTGTTTCATTAAGGATGACGACATACCGTGGGTGCGCGAGAAACTCATCAACTCGGACATTGTCATCTGGAGTTTCCCGCTGTTTTTGTTCAGCATTCCAGGCCAGATGAAGGTCTTGATGGACCGCATCGTGGGAATGGTGCACCCCTACATGGGCCAGAAACTGAAGGAAGGCGCCAACGCGCTGAACTCACATCTGCACGGATTGCAGTTCCAAAAGGAAGGCCAGAAAATCATCTTGCTTTCGAGCTGCGCCTGGATGGACATCGACGTCGTTTACGAACCAATCCGCAAGCAGTTCGACATCATTCTCGGACACGAAGGCTACACGCTTATCGCCTGCCCGCAGATGCGCGCGCTCGACCACCGTGGTGGCCCGCGTCGCCTCGCCATGCTGCGTGAAAAGTACCGCAAGGGCGGCGAGGAACTTGCCAAGACCGGCAAGCTCTCTCAAGAAGCGATTGACGTGATGCAGAAGCCCATCTTCAGCGACGACGCCTACGTGACGCTCGTGACCGAGTTCGTCACGCACATGTTCGACCGCGACGATAATTTCTAGGCTAGTTGCTAGTCATTGGTTATTAGTCATTAGTTAATTTGAAAAAAAAGAAAAACCCTGGCGAAAGCCAAGGTTTTCCGTAAAAGCAAATTCGCAGATTAGCGCTTGCTGAACTGGAAGTGCTTACGAGCCTTCTTGCGGCCGAACTTCTTACGTTCAACAGCACGAGAGTCGCGAGTCATCAAGCCTTCCTTCTTGAGGGCCGGCTTGTCTTCGGCGTTGTTCGCAACGAGAGCGCGAGCGATACCGAGACGGACAGCACCCATCTGGCCGGCGATTCCACCGCCGCGAGCGGTGACTTCGACGTCCCATTCTTCAGCGTTGCCGAGGATGGCGAACGGAAGGTTGGCGATCATGTTCTGCACTTCAGAATGGAAGTAATCCTTGAAATCACGACCATTGATTGTGCGCTTGCCGGAACCCGGCTTCAGGATCACAGCGGCGATAGCGTTCTTGCGACGGCCAGTGCCGCGGTAGATCTTCTTATTTTTTGCGGTAGCGATAGATTTATCCTCCGTTCTAAATTACAAGTCTACGACTTCGGGATTCTGTGCTGCGTACGGGTGTTCGGCGCCAGCAAAGATTTTGAGTTTCTTGACCATCTTGTGACCGAGAGCGCTGTGAGGAAGCATACCCCAGATAGCAGCGGTCAGCGGGGCGGTCGGATCCTTAGCCATGAGATCGGCAAAGTTGATCCAGCGTTCGCCGGCGATGTGACCGGTGTGGTGGAAGTATTCCTTCTGCAGGTTCTTGTTGCCGGAAACGGCAACCTTGCCGGCGTTGATGACAACAACGAAGTCACCAGTGTCGACGTTCGGGGAATAGATGGCCTTGTGCTTGCCCATAAGGAGACGAGCAACTTCGCTTGCAACGCGTCCCATGGGTTTTTCCGCTGCGTCCACAAGCTTCCACTTGCGGGAGACGGACTTCGGGTTTACCGTAATGGTCTTCATGTAAATCCTCTAGTTAGGTTTCCGGAGCAACCCTTTGCCCCGTGAAAGTGGAACAAATATAGACGGTTTTTCGGGAACCTGCAAGGATAAAAATTCATTTTTTTAGAGGAAAGTCCGAAAAATAAGGGATTTTCATTCTATCAATTGATATAATTGATAGAATTATTATAATATTTATCACTTTTTCAGGCGGTTTTTGCGCATGAAGGCGAGTGCATGGCTACGGCGGCGGGCGGTCTCCTGGAGGTTCACCGCCTCATCGTACTCGTCCACGATTTCGCGGCCGAGGATTTCTTCGAGCACGTCTTCCAGGCTCACGATACCCGCGATGGCACCGAATTCGTCGACCACGCCTACCATGTGGCCGCGCTGTTTCAAGAAACGGAGCAACAGGTTCTCGAGAGAGACGCTGTCGGGAATCAGCTGGAGCGGACGCATGAGCTTGCGGAGTTTTACGTCGCGGCGGCCTTCGGCCAGCTGGTTGTAGGCGTCGCGGCGCAGCACGATACCGATCCACTCGTCCTTCTTGTCGCCATACAGCGGGATTCTGGAGAACGGCCAGTTTCCGCGTTCGTCGAGCGTCTCGCCGATGGTCTTGTCGGCGGGGAGGCTGAAGACGACATGCCTCGGCGTCATCACCTTGCGGGCCGTCACCGACTTCAGCGCGAGAATGTTCTTGATGACGGATGCCTGGTGCTTGTCGATGACCTCTTCGCGGAGGCCGAGACTCACGAGGCTGTTGATGTCCTCGACACTTACTTCCTTCTTCTCTTCGTCCTGGTGCGTCCAGTGCTTGGTGAGCGTGAGGCAGAGCCAGATGATGCCCGTCCAGCCGAGAATCTTGGTGATGTAAAAGAACGGAACCGCGACGAGCGGGGCGGCAATCTTCGCCTGCTTCACGCCGAGCGTCTTCGGGGTGATTTCGCCGAACAGCAATATGAGAATCGTGAGGATAACCGGGAGGGCCATCGCCGCCGTGGGCGAAAGGCGCTTGACCGCGAGCGCCGTCGCAAGGGAGGCGCCTACCGTATTGGCAACCGTATTCACCACGAGCACCGAGGCTATGTAGCGGTCGATGTTCTCCTTCACGTGCATCAGGTAGCGCGCCGTGAACTTCTTCTGCTTGCGCAAGTACTCGACCGTAGACGGCGGGACGCTATAGAAGGATGCCTCCGTCACGGAGCAGAACGCCGATATGGCAAGGCACGCAAGAACTGTCAAGACGATAGGTAACATGTGTAATTGGCTGCAAGCGTCATTCCGGCCAACAAGCCGGAATCTGGATTTTAATTTAGCATTCTAGATGGCGGGTCGTTGCCCGCCATGACGTGAAAATCAGTAGGTTTCTCCTAGGAATTCGGGGGCAATTGCCCAGAAGCGTGTCTGCTCGAAGTCGACCACATAGTTGACAAGCGCCTGCGGGCTCGGCACCAGGAATTCGGAGCCGGTATTGATTTGCACGAGTTCGATGTCGGTCGATTCGCCGATACCCGCCATCTTGCGCACCGCGGCGAGCGCATCGTCGAGACCGCCGATTTCGTGGACGAGGCCCGCCTCGCGCGCCTTGTAGCCGACCATCACGCGGCCACCGCCGTAAGCGGTATCGACTGTCGCCTGCGGGATTCCCGTTGCCTTCGAGACGATTCCCGTGAAGCGTTCATAGAAGTCGTCCATGTATTCCTGCAGGGCGCCCTTTTCCTCGTCCGTCCACGGACGCGTGAAGGATTCGGCATCCGAATGACCGTGCGTCTTTACCGCTTCGGACCTGAGGCCCACCTTCTGCATAAGGCCGCTCAAATCGACCTTGCCGCCGTAAATACCGATACTACCAACGATGGAGTAGGATTCCGAGAAGATGGAGTCCGCACCGCAGGCGATGTAGTAGGCGCCCGAAGCACCCATGCTACCGATGCTCGCCACCACGGGGATTCCCTGTTCGCTCACATTCCTGAGCGCATGCCAAATCTTGTCGGAGGCGATGGCGCTACCGCCCGGTGAAGAAATGCGCACCACCAGCGCCTGGGCGCTGGACGCGGCCAGCTTGCGCAGGCTTTCGGTCACGGAACGTTCCATGCCGTTATCAATCGTACCATCAATGTTGAGGAGCGCGACCTCGGCACGGTGCGCCCAGCTCTCGTCGAACATCCTGCGTTCGGCCGGCGTCCAAGTACGGAACTTGGCCTGCGGCACATCGAGGTCAAAGAACGTCTTGAGCGCATAGGAAGGCACCTGGTCGATGTACAATGCCGTATCGACCAACCCCGCACGGACTGCATGCTTGGCCGAGACCAGCGGAACTTCGGCCAGGGAATCCAGCTGCGCCATACGCTTCTCAACACCCTGGACAGCGCCGTCGCGGTTCATGGAGACAGTCGTATTCACCACCTTCCACAAATCCTTGTAAAGAGTCTCGATGTTCGTCCGTGCCTCCACAGACATGGAGTCGGCCACGTAGGGCTCGACGGCAGACTTGTAGGCGCCATGGCGCAAGAATTCCACCTTCACGCCGAGCTTATCCAAAAGGCCCTTGTAGAACAGCGAAGCGCCACCGACACCGCGCCAAGCGAAATGGGCGGACGGCTCGATAACAATGCGGTCGGCAGCCGACGCGGCAAAGAGAACCGACGGGCGCACGTCATCCAAGTACGCGACAACCTTGCCGCCGCGTGCCTTGTGACTGCGGATGAGCCGGGCAATTTCGCCGGAGATGCCCAGGTTTCCCTTGTATCCGGAAAAGTCTAGAATCACAAGCCCGCAAGCAGGGTCGTTCAGCAGGTGTTCGAAGAGGTTACGCACCTTCAAGATGCCGATGGAGTTCTGGCGGAAAAAAGCAAACTTGTCCTCGACTTCCGAGACTTCCATGTCGAGCGGGACTCGCACAATCTGCGCCGAGAGGGAAGCATGGGGATTGCGTGAACGGTGGAAGCCCCACGAACCGCCCTTGGGCAGATAATCGTCGAACACCTTCACAGACATATCGGTATAGCCGCCGAACGACGTAGACAAAGTAAGCGTATACTCGTCATCGTCGCCATACACAGGCATCTTGAAACCTACGCGGAAGTTGTATAGTTCAAGTTCCAGAAGAATCCTGTGCTCTTCCCAGTTTTCCAAATCGTAGCTCACGCCCAGATTGCGCCCGAGGCGAACCGTCGCGCCCAAATTGTGCACGCGCTCCATGGACTGCGGGCCCACATAGAGCAAGTTGTCGCAGGAATATCCCAAAGACAGTGTAGTGAACGGGCGAATCATCGCGCCCATGGAATACATCCACTCCGTGCCCCTAAACGCCGAACTGCGGAATGCCGTAAAGCGGCTTCCCAAGAAAAAGTATCGATTAAGCAGGTCACGCGAATGCGTCAAGTGCCAGCGCGACTCGTCAAAACCGTCGTCGTTCTGGATATTCTCGAAAGAAGCTCCCCAATGGTCTAGATTGCCGCCCACACGGACCGTAGAAAGCCCGTCATCGTACTCGTAGGCGCCAAGCGCGCCCCAGGAATCGAACGCGGAAAGCCCCGCAGGGTTACCGAAAAGCCCGTGATCGCCCTCGATCGACACGAAGCGGGATTCACCCGGGAGGTACGCGAACGCGGCGGAACAAGCCGCCAAAATACCGACTGCAAACTTATTCATCGTAAACATATTAGAAAAAAAGTCTATTCTTTTCGGGAGAACTTGTCCCTGGCAACCTTCAAAAGCAACTCCATCGGTTCCATTTTCAGGACATAAGCAAGTCCGAAGTACAGCGCCAATCCGCCAAGGACCCCTATCACCAGCTGGAGCACATTGTTCAGTTCCAGCAAGGTTACCCCGTATATTCCCGCCGCCACAAAAAGCGACATGAACCACGACGGCAAAATCAGTTTCGCCTGCCCGAAAATCGAGAGATCGATAAAGCCCCTAGTGTACGTCATGTTAAGGACAGTAGCAATAACGCCATAGCAGGCGCGACCAATGCAGAGGCCCACCAAGCCGAACGGGAGCGACACCACCAGGATTGTCACGGCAATCGACTTCTTGATAATTTCCAGTTTGAGCACCAGATCGGAACGGCCCTTGACATAGAGCAGATTCAGATTAATATTGCATATCGGGTCAAGCATCAGACCAAAGCAGAGAATTTGCAGCAGCACGACGGACGGCAGCCATTTTTCACCCAGCATCACTACGATTATCGGTTTCGCGAGGGCGGCGAGTCCCATCATCACCGGGAAAATGGCAAAGCACGAAATCTGCAGATACTTGATATAGATGGAGCGCAGGCGCTCACGGTCATCCTGCAGTTGCGAAAGAATCGGGAACGTGACCCTGTAAAGGATGCCCGCCACATTCTGCGACGGAAGGTTCCCCAAGGAATCGGCGCGAGTGTAGTACCCCAGGTCGCTCGCGGAGTAACGCTTACCAATGACCAGGTTGTACAGGTTCGAATAAATGGAAGATATAATGCTTGCAATCAGGAGCTTGGAGCCGAAACCAAAAAGCGTATGGAAAGATTCCTTGCTAAAGACAGGACGCGGGAACCACCTGAGCAAAAAAATCATCAGCAAAAGGTTAAGAACGGAATTGCTGACCGACTGGTAAACAAGGCTCCATGCGCCAAAGCCCTCGTATGCAAGGGCTATCCCGAACACGCCGGAAATCAGCGCCGATGCAAGGGACGCCTTGGACTGCGTCTTGAAATCCACGTTCCTGGTGAGCCGCACCCTATGCACCGCGAACAACGCGTTCGTAACGAGCGTTATCGAGAACACCCGCATTACCGGTTTCAAGTCGGGCATGTTGTAGAAATCGGCAACAAACGGGGCCGCAAAGAAAAGAGTGGCAAACGCGAATACGCTTATGGACAGGTTGATGATGAACGCTGTCCCGTAATCTTTTTCTGTCGCGGTCTTCTGCCGGATAAGGGCGTTAGAAAATCCGCAATCGATAAGCGTATACGACACGCTCATGAAAATCGAGAGCATGCCGATCATGCCGAAATCAGACGGAGAAAGCAGACGGGCTAGGACAATCCCGATAATGAAATGGACGCCCTGCAAGGAGAACCGCTCTATCGCGCTCCAGATAATCCCGTGTATCGATTTCGATGCAACTGACGACATTCTAAACTTTTAAACCTTGAACAGTTTGGAGTCCAGCCATACCGTCACCTTGTTGAACGCCACGGCCAAAAGCAACGTGACGGCAAGACAGAACAGAAAGTAAAGATAGATATTCTGCTCGTTCCAATGGAGGTATTTACCGAAATTCATGGGAAGTCTTTGCAGAATATATATACCGAAAACCTGCGCTCCGAACCAAGAAAGGATGCGGCTTTCCATTTTCACACGCATCGAGAGGAATACGAGCAGCAGCGAGAACGCCACCATGGCCGTCTGAGTCCTGCCATAAAAACTCGGAATCATGCCGTTCTTCGCCGCCATCAAGGCGAAAAGGCTTACCGCCACCAGCGCAACCCACAGAACATGTTTCCTGACAACCAATTTATCTTTGAACAGCGAAACATAACAGCCCAGCGGGAACGACATGATGGTATCGATCCAGTAGCGTTCCTTGAACCTGGACACGACTACGATATACAAAAGGCACAGTATGGTTACAAGACCTGCCGTCCTAGGGAGATTCCCCCTGAAAACGAGCAGTCCCAAATACCCAGAAACATACGCAAAGAGAATCGCAAATATGAACCAGTTGGAATTTCCGACGGCTTCCCACGCCACAAGCGACAGTAGAATCTTCGACAGCGACAGGTATTCCGGAGCAAAGAATACGTCATACAGCAGGAACATCATCACAGCAATATCGAAATGCAGAAGAGTCTTCAGGATTCTCTTTTTCGGAAAGTCCTTGACATAGGAAGCGCCTTTCTTTTTTACAGATTCAAAAATCCCGTAACCAGAATAGAACAGGAATGGTACGACCATCAGTTGTCCGAGCCAATGGCAATACTCCACCATAGGGACATCGAACCACTTGTCAAGCGTTACGTAAGGGCAGAAATGCGAAAAGAAGATAGTGACAACAAAAATTCCCTTGATGGACTGCGTTTGGCCAACGCTAAGCGCCTGCGCAGAATTATCGCGCGCAAGCCGCATCGACGCGAAGGTCACCACCGCAAGCATGGCAAGGAAAACAATCATCGCAAGGCCTTACAACTTCGCCTTCTCGACAAGGAAATCTACAACACGCTTTGTAGACTGGTTGTCGATATACTTGTGGATGCGGCGCGCAGCCATTTCACGTTCCGTCTTTGCCGAATCGACTCCGTTCGCGACGTCCTCAATGAAGTGCGTGAGATCAAAAATTGTCTTAAGATACACGCCCTTAATCCATTCGAAATAATCGAAAAGGAACCCGGTCTTGGACGAATATTCTTCAAAGTCGTCTATCGCCAAAGCAACGGGTCTATCCAGCATGGCATACTCAAAATATGCCGCCGAGTAATCCGTAATTAGAGCGTCAAATGATTGCAATATATTGGCAGTCGACACATTCATTTCATATTTTAGCTTCGGGTCCACAAGAACTATATTCGAAAAGCTTCTCTTTGCAAAATTAGCCATCTGCGCATGATGCATCTGAATAACAAGTAGTATGTTTTTTTCGCCCAAAAAATCATTTAAAGAAACCAGCTCTTCTTCCGTTTGCACCAAAGGTATTCCAAAAGGAAGAACCTTTGTAGAATCAACGCGCCCACCGATGCGATGTTGCCGGAATGTAGGAAACCAACCAATTATTTTTTTAAAATGACTTTTTGAACAAGAAGGACTCAGCGCCGGATAAAATCCATTTTGGAATAAATCTTTTTTTTCAAACAATCTGTCATTTGCCGGAAAGCCAAGCATTATAATTTCGTCAATCTTGTCAATGCAATATCCTCTGCAATCATCAAAATCTATTTTCTGCAATTCCGATGACAACGTCAACATGTAATCCATTTTTCCGAGAGAATGCATGTAGTCCTCGCATTTTTTAAATGGACCACCATGACGTGTATAAAGGCGAACCGTTTCAGGATTCTTTTTAAAAATAGGTCGGTTGCTATCTACAATGAGTTTTGCTTTGGCATTGTACCATGAACGGCGCCACCGCTGCAAACGGGAAAGGCTTCCAAAAAAAGGGACAGTCCTGATGCCGGCCGGAGCCTTAAAATCTTTGCCTACGGCCCAGACCAACTTGTACTTCTTGTCAAGCCCACGATGTTTCATCTCTTGGTAAATCATCCAAGGAGAGCCATCAAGTTCAGGATACGATTCAAAAAGAATTATTTCTTTCACTATCAAAATATACATCCCAAAGGGTTCCGCTGTCAACGACCTCCGACTTGGCTTTCCGGTTTTTTATATTTTTATCAGCATTCCTTCCGGAGTCAAACCGTGCCGAAAGTTTCGATTATCATTCCCATCTACGACGTTCTTATTGAACATCTCAAGGAGATGCTATCCTCGCTACAGTCACAGACACTGACCGATACGGAATTCTTACTCGTATTCGACGGAGAGAACAACGAACTAGAAAAGGAATGTAACCGTTTCGCGAGCCAGGACAAGCGCTTTATCATCATCAATAAAGAACACGGCGGAGTCTCGGACACCCGAAATTGCGGAATCACACATGCGCAGGGAGAATACGTCTCTTTTGTTGATGCCGATGACTGGATTTCCGCCAACGTCTACTCCAACGCTTACAAACTCGCCAAGAAAAACGACAGTGACATCGTCTTTTGGGATATGGCCAAGGTCTACGCCGACGGGAGCGAGAAAAGGGAAGCCTACGAGACACAGACCATTGCAGCCTTGTCCAACTCACAGACAGCAGAACTCATGAAGCAGTTCGTCTGGGTAAGGAGCCTGAAATACGGCGCCGCGATTTCCGTTTGTTGCAAGTTAATCAAGCGGGAATTCCTAGCAACACAGGAGGTCCTGTTCAACACGAATCTCGCCATAGGCGAAGACAGAATATTCTTCTATTCACTGATGAAGAATGCACGGACAGTATCGTACTTGAACGAATGCGGGTACTTCTACAGACAAAACGAAACATCTGCGATGCACAAGTACCAGTCAGGAGGACTCCCCTACCTAATCCGCTACTTGAACGCCTTTGACAGGGATTTCTTCCTAGCGAACCGCCCCCTCTTCGGGCGCGAGGCATACAGACTTCTCGTTTTGAGTTTGGATTTGACCTACATGAATCCGCAAAATCCAGCCCCGTACAAGTCCAGGATGAAACTCTTATCCAGCGAAGTCAAGAAGGTTTATTTCCAGGAATACATGAGGAAAGTCGACCGCACAAGGCTCCCATGGGCCCGCCGTTTCGAGACGGTCCTACTCGGCCATGGAATCACCACATCCCTGTGGATTCGCGGACTGGCAAAACATTTTTTATACTAGTACCACAAGATTGTGGGAAAAACATGAAAATTTCGGCATCACCAAAGCAAATCCAATGTTGTAAAACAAGAATTTGCTAGATTATGAGCAACATTAAAAAAATGGTATTTTTATGGCATCGACTTCCAAAAAAGAAGAAACCGATCTTTTTGACCTTTTGAAAGAGCTAGCCAAGAACTGGCACATCATGTTGCCCAGCATCATCTTGTCAGGCTTTCTTGGCGTTATCGTCGCCATGTGGATCCGTCCCATATTCCAAGTGGACGCCCTTTTGCAAATCGAATCCAAGAACAACAAGGGGATGGCCGGCGCCATGATGGGCGGGCTCGGAAGCCTGTTTGCCAGTTCAAGCCCCGCCGAAACGGAAATCGAGCTCATCAAGAGCCGCCAGGTGATTGGCGACGCCATCGAAAAAATGCACCTGCAATATGTAGCGAACCCTACACGCAAGCTCCAGCGCCTCATGCACAAGGAAGGCCGCATGGAACTCAATCAGTTCGAGGTACCGTGGGACAACGTCCCCGAAAAGGAACGCGGCAAGCCCTGGACCGCCGTGGCCAAGGACAGCCTCACTTTCGATCTTTACGACCATAACAACAAGAAGGTCATGGCGAACTGCCATGCAGGCGAAACCTACCACATTCCTTATGCCGAAGACACCGTCACGTTCAGCGTGTTCAAGATGGACATCAAGAAGGGACAGCGTTTTGCCCTTACCAAGATGAACAGGCTCGACGCTATTGAAGCATTCAAGGGCGTCTTCGACATCAAGGAAAAAGGCAAGAAAACCGGCATTCTTGAATTCAGCTATCAGGACATCTATCCCGACCGCGCTACCGAAATCCTGAACGAAATCGCCAACGCCTACCTCCGACAGAACGTGGAACGCAGTAACGCTGAAGCCCAGAAGACTTTGGAATTCTTGGAAAAGCAGCTTCCGGAAGTCAAGGCTCAGATGGACAGCGCCATGCTCCGCTTCAACAGCTACCGCAACCGCGTGGGTTCTGTCGACATCAATGCCGAAACGAGGCTCGTCCTGGAACGTCGAAACAAATTGCAACAGGATCTGTTGACCCTACAACAAAAGAAGCAGGACGCCATCCGTCTGTTCCAGCCGGAACACCCCACCATCAAGACCTACGAAGAACAGGAAAACGCCCTCAAGCGCGAACTGGCCCACAATACGAACGAGTCCAAAAAGCTCCCTGCCACACAGCAAGAGGTGCTGAAGCTCAACAACGAAGTCGACCTGACCAAGATTATGTACACCACCATGCTGAACAACATCCAGCAATTGAAGCTCGTGTCCGCCGGCGAAGTGGGAACCGTACGCATCATCGACTATGCCGAGCAAGTGACCAAACCTTCCAAGCCCAAGAAGAAGATTATCCTCTGCGTAGCCCTGTTCCTAGGTTTCCTGTTCGGTGCCGCCATCGTAAGCATCCGCAGCAAGTTTAGCAACGGCGTCCGCGACGCGAACTTTATCGAGAAAGAAACCGGATTCAGCGTGTACGCCAAGATTCCCAAAGGCAACCCGAACGGGACCAAGGGCACAAGGCCTCTCGCCGTGGTGGAACCCGACGACGTGGCCGTGGAATCCCTGCGAGCCCTACGCAGTTCCCTTGAATTCAGCATGGACGAAGGTTGCCGCCCCATTATCGGCGTAAGCGGCCTTATCCCCGGTGTTGGCAAGAGCTTTATCTCCGTCAACTTGGCCGCCCTGTTCGCCGGTCTCGGCAAGAAGGTTCTCCTCATCGACGCAGACCTCCGCAAGGGCCGCCTGCACAAGGAATTCGGCATCAAGCGCGGCGACGGCCTCTCGCAGTTGCTCATGCGCAACGCCGAATTGAAGGACGTTCTTCACACGACCGAGGTGGAAAATCTCTTCGTCATGCCTTGCGGCAATGTTCCGAGCAATCCGTCTGAATTGCTTGGTTCCAAGCACTATGCCGAACTGATCAACAACCTAGAAAAGGAATACGACCTGATCATTATCGACACACCGCCCATCATGCTTGTCACGGACGCGACTCTCGCCTGCCGCTTCGCATCTCAGCTCGTCATGGTCATCGAATACAACAAGCACAGTATCGATGCTATCAAGGACGGCATGAGTCAATTGCTCAAGGGCAATGCAGAGGCCCATGCAAGCATCGTTATCAACAAGTACGAGCACAGCCACTCTGATGGTTACGGCTACAAGTACGGGAAGTATTAAAAACTTCCACAGAGTCTTCAAGAATCCCCGGTGTTCGCTGGGGATTCTTTTTTCCCTTTTGCTCCTTTCTTCTTGTGTGTGGAATGACCCCGAATCTGCCCCCAACTATTTGCCGCTAGACGATTCGGATTATCCTTATGCAGGTTTGCCTCGAATCATCATCGAAATAGATGAATTCGCACAAATCCGCGACAGGGAAACGGAGCTTCCCGCCAAGCTACAAATCTACGGGAAAGATGCTCCCGAGAGCGACATTCTTGATTTGACCATCAGGGGCAGGGGCAACTCCAGCTTTACCGGGATGCCCAAGCCCAGCTACAAAATCGAATTCGACAATAAACAAGAGTTGTTTGGCATGCCCAAGGACAGGGATTGGGCCCTCGTAGCCAATTCCGCCGACAAAACTCTCCTCAAGAACTTCATCACGTACAAACTAGCCGGATGGCTCGGTGACGAGTATACACCCCGCAGCATCTTTGTGGAGCTCTATCTGAACAGGCAATATCAAGGCGTATATCAATTGACCGAAACCGTCAAGGTCGGAAAAAATAGGGTAAACATCCCCAAACAGGGTAATTCCTTCTTGCTTGAAAGAGGGCCCACGGAACGCGGTGGAGAACATTTCGTCGTCACCAAGAAGGGAACCTCGTTCGGGATCAAGTTCCCAAAGAATCCAGACGAATCAGCCATTCAAGTTATGGAAGGAAATCTGAACCGCTTTGAAGATTTTTTAGCCGATGGTTCCGGGCACCAAATTTCGGAGTTCCTTGATTTCGAAGACTACCTTCGCTATTACTGGATACAGGAATTGGCCAAGAACCTGGACGGAGCCTTTAGGCGAAGCATCTTTTTGACATGGTACGAGGGCGAAAAAATCCAGATGGGACCTGTCTGGGACTTTGACGTAGCTTATGGCAACTGGACGGCAGACACCCTCCGCACCCCTACAGACTGGTACGTGCGTCCAAGCGGATGGAACGGGCTGATCTTCAAGCAAGACATACATTGGCAAGCGGCTGTGAAATATTGGGAATCCCACCGAGCCTTTTTCAAGACGCTTCCAGACTCCATCCGCAAATACGCACAAGAACTGGAGCCGGCCACAAAGAATGAATTCAAGCGTTGGCCCATTCTAGAAAACACGGAAAACTGGACCTATAAGGAAGCCTACGACAGCTATGACGAAGCTGTTGACACCCTCAACAGTTGGATTACTCAAAGAATAGAATGGATTGACGGTCACTTGTAAGCAAGGACTTTCTTATACTCTTCCAGATACTGTAGGGCCGTCTTTTTTACGCTGTAATTCTGCATTACATGATCGCGACCGATTTCGATGATTTTGTCATCTCGGCCCTGCTGAACAAAAGCAACAATCTGACGTGCAAGATCTTCTGGATTCTCTGTTTCAAAGGTATAGCCGACAAACAGCTTCTCACCATCCCTATTTACGGTCATGATTTCCACGGGGCCCTCGATATCACTCGAAAGCACAGGCACCTTAGCCACCATCGCCTCGGCAACTGTCAAACCAAAGCCCTCGTAGCGAGACGGTTGAATAAACAAATCAAAATTGCAAAGATTCTCGTAAATCCATTCTCGGGATTTATTGCCTTCAAATATCACGATGTCTTCGACACCAAGCTTTTTCGACATTTCTTGCAGAAGTTCGCGGCTTGAACCGTCGCCAACCAAATGCATCTTGAAATTAAGCGGGCACAGGCTGTTCTTCTTTATTTCCGCGATAGCCTTCAGAAGGATATCTTGGCCTTTCTGCTTAATATACAGTCGCGAAACTTGAACAAAATGAAGCAAGCCGTCGTTAAAGAGGCCATTCTTTTGGCTATTGATGCTGCCGCAAGCTATTCCGTTTTCTACAAGAATCGTCTCCTTGCCAGCCTGAGCCCATTCATCCTGAACGGCCTTCGAGATGGCATAGCACGCCTTGAAATACTTGGACTCGCCAAAATCATTCGTCGTATTGTGAACCGTACGGACAACTACTCTCTTCCCCAAAATGAACCTAGCCATGTCATCGTAATGAACATGGATAATTTCAGGACGTAATCGAGCTAGATAGTAATTCAGCTTCAAAAGGGGCAACGGATTTTTGCTATGGACTCGCCTCCCACATCGGTAAACGCGTATTCGCTTGTCGAGGCGCGACACAATAGATTCTTCAATTTTATCGTTAATAACGATAAATGAAATTTTATTTCCTTCTATTTGCTGATTGACAATATCAACCAGCATATTTTCTATGCCGCCATTAGAAAGGCCCCATAAAAGGTGTACAATTTTCATGGAACACTCCTACCTCAATACAAATTAGGATTTCAAGCGTTCTATAGCCAGAATTTTTCTGTTTCCTTGACAATTTCAACTTCAGGACTGTCCATGTCCTTTGTCATCTCATAAATCTTCGAAGCATAGACCACATCATGTAAGCCCAAACCATAATTATAATTTAAGATGCGCTGTTCATCACTAGTTCGGCCGGGGTCCTTTCCAGCAAAGACTTCACCAATTTCATTATATTCCTTGAATTGTTTGAAATACCGGAAATTTTTTACGTGTTCCGTATCGTCACCAAAAACACGGTCAAATGTTGTATCGCAATTCTGGAAACCTTTCGTATGAATAGGAATTATCGTTATTCCCTTAGGAAAAATCTTTTCGTCTTCGACAATAAAGCTATCTGCACAAGTGACACAACTAAACAAGACATCGACCGACATGGCAATATCTTTAACATCATCAACAATATCGAAAGAAACGTTACTGCAATCCTTAAAGCGTTCAACAAACTGTTCGGCTTGATTTTTATAGCGCAACAGTTTTACATGAAATTTTTTTTGGGGCTCACCACCCAAGACACAAAGCATCGTCGCACGAGCCGTATTGCCCAGCCCCAAAATTCCATAACAGGAGCTATTGGACCGACGCAACGCTTTTGCCGCAGCAGCAGCCACGGCGCCAGTTCTCATAGCCGTAATCCAATCACCATCTACCAAAGCAAGCAATTCACCATTATTGGCATCATACAACAATATGTCACTACCCAAACTAGGAACAGCACCTTCGATGCGATGAACAACTTTTACGCCAAAATACCTATTCCCCGTTTTTTTATCAACCGGCAAAAGGCAAGGCATCGAAGTAAAGAACTCAGAATCTCTCGGATGTACGGGTACTTTGGCAGGCAATTGCGCCTCTTTTTTAGAGGCAAAACTTTCGTATATCCAATCAATACACTGCATTGGAGTGATACTCAAATTTCGGATGCTTTTTTGAGAAATAATTTTCACAATCACTCCTATTTTAACTTGACACCAAAATGTTGCAGAGCCTCTCCAAGCACCTTGAAGAAGTCTTCGATATCCTTCACGTCGATAGCGCCGAGGGCACAGAGGCGGAAGGTGTTCGTCGTCGAAATCTTGCCCGGGTAAATCGTGAAACCGCGGTCGTAGCAGTAGTCGTGAACCTTCTCGAAATTCCAATTTGGGTCTTCGGGATACTTGACGGAAACGACGAGACCTGATTCGATGGCGGGGTCAATGACGGTATCGAAACCGAGCTCGGCGACACCCTTACGGATTGCCTCGTACACGCGGCGGTGGCGGGCGAACTTGGCCGTTTCGCCTTCGGCAAAATACTCCTTGAGAGCCTGAATAGTGGCATAGATAGTCTGCACCGGCGGAGTGAAATGCATTTCGCCAGTCTTCTCGAAAAAGGAGTATTGCAGGTAAAGGTTGCAGTAGTAGGAACGTGTCGGGTATTCCTTCGACTTCTCAATGACATCCTTGCGACCAATGATGAAGGAGAGACCGGACATGGCCATGAGTCCCTTCTGGGCAGAGGCCATGCAGAAATCCACGTTGTCCTTGACCACATCAAGCGGAATCATGCCAAGCGTAGAAGTCGTGTCGGTGATAAAGATTGCGTTGTACTTGTGGGCGAGAGCGCCGATTTCACGAATCGGGTTCAAGACACCCGTACCCGTCTCATGATGGCAGCAGTAAACCACGGCGACGTCCGGATTTTCCTGGAGTGTCTTTTCGACAGCGGCGAGATCGGGGCGTTCAAAAACGCTGGACTTCAGGTTGATATGCGGCAGGTGGTACATCTCGCAGACTTCGACTGCGCGGGAATTGTAGGCACCGTTATTCACCACGAGAATCTTCTTGCCCTCGGGAACCAGCGAGTTGATGCACACGTCGATGTTGATGGTGCCGGAACCGCAGAAAAGGACTGACGTGTAGGTGTCCGAGGGGGCATGCACCACCTTGAGCAGGTCTTCGCGGAGGCCCTTCATGAGACCTGCAAAGGCCTTTTCACGCGGGCAGATGTCGGGGACAACCTGGGCGTACTTGACAGTATCGGTCGTAGTGGCCGGGCCCGGGTTCAGCAAAACGTTTCTCTTGATCGGTTCCATAAATTTGTCCTAAAGATACTGGAGAATGTTCTTTTCAGCGTAGGCGAGATCGTCTACGTCATCAATTTCGTACCACTTGAGTCCATCCACCTTGAGCACGAACACCTTCATCTTTTCCTGCGACATCGTCAGCAGTTCGTACTCGTAGCCGAGTTTCGGCTTGTCAGCCACCTTGGCGGCGTAATCTTCGCACATAGCCTTGTAGAACTCGTTTGAAAGTTTGTGAATGCCCACCAGTTCACCCTTCGCGTCAAGCTGGGTCTTGTCGGTAGAGCACATGGTAAGACGGCCGCCTTCGCCGTATTCCACGTAGTACTGATCCTGGAACTTGGTCACGGGCGTAATAAGCATAATAGTCGGCTCTTTGCATTCAAGGAGAGAAGTAATCGCCTTCTTCTCGAAAACAAGATCCGATTCCAAGAGCAGGAAATCGTCATCACCGATAACATCACGGCAGTTGTACAGCGTATACATGCTGTTCGTCTCGGCATAACGTGGGCTGAACACGCATTCAATCTGCGAGTAGGTACCCTTGAGGGCTTCGTACTTTTCCTTGTGGTAACCAGTGCCGATGACAATACGTTCTATACCGCAAGCAATCAGGGTCCTGATGCTGCGTTCGACCATAGAAAGGTCACCGCATTCGATAAAGCCCTTGGGAATAGTCTCGGTATACTTGCCAAAGCGGGTTCCCATTCCCGCCGCCATGATAACCGCGGTCTTGACCATCTTACTTCCTCAGAAATTCCATCAACGCGTCCTTGTTCTCGATAGGAGTCGTCGTCGGGCGACCCAAATCCTTGCGGTTGCCCTTCTTCACCTTGACCTCGAGAAGCACGGGGCCTTCCATACCCTTGAGTTTTTCGAGCGCAGCAGCAAGCGATTGTTTGCTGTCGGCTGTCAGGGCGTCCTTGTAGCCCACGGCCTTCGCGACTGCAGGCAGGTCTATCTTGAGACCCACCGTCGGCTGGCCGCCCACGGAGTCGTGCGCGCCGTTGTTGAACACTACGTGAACATAATTCGCGGGAGACTTGCTCGCGACAATCGCCATGGATCCCATGTGCATGATGGTCGCGCCGTCACCGTCAAAACACCATACCTTGCGGTCATCCTTTTCCATCGCGATGCCGAGCGCAATCTGCGAGGCGTGTCCCATGGAGCCCACCGTGAGGAAGTCACGTTCGTGGCCTTCACCCTTCTGGGCGCGGTATTCAAAGAGTTCACGGCTGATCATGCCCGTCGTAGAGACAATGACATCCTTTTCGCCGAGGGCTGCCGCCACCGTCTGGATGGCCTCTTCGCGGCTCATCGTGAGGTCATTCTTCTCGACGCTCTGGAGCTTGTAATCCTCGAAGGTATCCTTCTCGATGACGAGCGCATAGACCTCGCCCGTTTCCTTCATCGTCTTGACGGCCTTCGCAATCTGCTTCGCGGCCTTGTCCTCTTCCTTGCAGAGCACGTCGTAATTCACACCCATCGTGTTGAGGATGCCGGTCGTCACCTTGCCCTGCTTCACGTGCTGCGGCTCGTCATGGACGCCCGGGCGTCCACGCCAGCCAATGAGCAACAGGGCGGGGATGTTGTACACTTCCTTGTCCGTAAGCGAAGCGAGCGGATTGATGATGTTGCCCTCACCGGAATTTTGCATGTAGACCACGCCGATCTTGCCTGTCGCCAGGTGGTAGCCTGCGGCAAGGCCCACGGCGGCGCCTTCGTTCGCGGCAATCACGTTATGCCTTGCATCCTTGTTGTCGGCAATGTAGGCGCAGATGTTCTTGAGCAAGGAATCGGGGACTCCGGCAAAAAAGTCAATGCCGTAGGAACCGAGCGTATCAATAAAGAACTTCGGACTGATCATAGGTTGGATACCGTTATTTTTTCATCGTGCCGGGAATGAGGTTCAGGATTTCCTTGATGGGCATGCAGTAGTCGTTCGACGCCTCGAGGCTACGGCTGTGCGTCAGGATGGACTGCGCGCACTTCACCATTGCCGGGTAGGCAGACCGCAGCATGTGGTTTGCATAGATGACCACGTTGATGCCCCAGGTCGCCAGTTCCTCTTCGGTAAACTGATTGTAGGTCGTAGGCACGGCGACAATCGGCGTATGCGAATCCTTCTCGCGAAAACGCCTGCAGAATTCCTTGATGTCCTCGCCGCTCTTATCCTTGGAGTGGATCATGATGCCGTCGGTACCGGCCTCCACGTAGGCATGGCAGCGTTCCAGGGCGTCGTCCACGGACTTGCCTGCAATAAGCGATTCGCAGCGGGAAATCACCATGAAGTCGTTCGTGACCTGGGCATCCTTACCGGCACGGATCTTGGTGCAGAAACCTTCGATGGTATCCTGCGTCTGGATGGCGTCGGTTCCGAAGAGCGAGTTCTGCTTGAGCCCCACCTTGTCCTCGATAATGACTGCGGAGATGCCGAGGCGTTCGAGCGTACGGACCGTAAAACCGAAATGTTCCACCTTTCCACCCGTGTCACCGTCGAAAATGACCGGTTTGGTCGTGACCTCGAGGGTATCGTTCAGGTCGTGCAGGCGGGTCGTGAGGTCAACCGCCTCGATATCCGGCTTGCCCTTGCTCGTGGAATCCGTCAGGGAAGAAGACCACATGCCGTCGAACTCGCGGACACAGCCGTCGACTTCGACGCTCGTGTGTTCGGCAATAAGACCGGTAAGGCCGTTATGAGATTCCAGGATGCGAACTATCGGCTTTGCCGCAATCAGACGACGCAGCGAGGAAAGACGGGCCTGCGGGGTCGTTCCCAACGAGTCGATTTCCTTCTTGAGCCCGGTCGAAGTGATGCCCTGCGTATAGGGAATCTCGATGACCTTTCCGCCCAGCGATTCCATGACCTTGAAAACCTCTTCACGGAGGTACTTGGCCGGGCCCTGCTGCCAGTCATCACCATGGATAATGTAGTCCGGCTTGTATTTCTTCAGGTTCTCGACATAGCTCCATTCGTCCTGCGGCACGACCTTCGAGACACCCTTGATGTTCTCGATGACGTTCTTGCGCTGCTCGTAGTTCAAGTAAGGGAGCCTCTTGTGCGTGGCAATCGCCTTGTCCGTAAACAGTCCGACCATCACGTCACCATACTTTGCCCCCTCGTTAATGATGTTGATGAGGCCCGGGTGCATGATATCACCGATCATTCCTAAATAGACAGTCTTTTTCATGATATTACCCATAATTTTAACTAAAGATACAATTTTTTACTCAGCCTTTTGCGAGCCATTTAGCCATTTATATCTATATTTAAGAAAAAAAAGAGAGTTCCTTTATGAAACGCGTTATTACATACGGAACATTCGACCTTCTGCACTATGGCCATATCAACCTTTTACGAAGAGCCAAAGCCTTAGGCGATTATTTGGTGGTCGCCTTGTCGACGGACGAATTCAATTGGAATGCAAAACAAAAAAAATGCTATTTCAGTTACGAAAAGCGCAAACAGCTACTCGAAGCTATTCGATATGTAGACTTAGTCATCCCCGAAGAATCCTGGGACCAAAAAAAAACGGATGTCAAGGAATACCATATAGACACCTTCGTCATGGGAGACGATTGGAAGGGGAAGTTTGACTTTTTGAAAGACGATTGTGAAGTCATTTACCTCAAAAGGACACCTGAAATCAGTACGACTCAGATAAAAAAGGACCTTAAAACGGTAAAAAAATGAAAGAGCTCTCTCTTCAAGACATGCAACATGTTTTGCTTGACATGCTAAAGGTCATTCATTCTTTTTGTACAGAAAACAATATCCGTTATTCCCTCGCATACGGCACTCTTCTTGGCGCAGTCCGACACAAAGGCTTTATCCCTTGGGACGACGACATTGACCTCTTTATGCCAAGACCGGACTACGACCGCTTTGTAGGCACTTTCAATTCCCGTTGCGGGCTTACGCTAATCCCCCCCGGGAAAGACAGCGACATTGCCATCGCCCGCGTCTGTGACACCGAACGGACAGTCCTTTCCAGCACCCTTCCCTGGCACACTACCGAAAAAGACAAAGAAACAAGTCTCTGGATCGACATTTTCCCCATAGACGGAGTTGAGGACGACCGCAACCTTTTCCGCGAAAGGGCGCTCAAGGTCGCCGCCCTCCGGAAAAAACAGTTGTCCGCACGCAGGGCAATTCCATCGATATTGTCGAGTGGTTCCTTGAAACAAGCCGTCAAGCAGCTCCTAAGGAAAATCCGGTACATCAACCTGGACATCAAAAAAATAAATCAACAGATTTTAGACATATGCGTCCAGATTCCCTATGATTCCTGCAATCACTGCAGCCAAATTCCCTGCACGGACTCCCTTGACAAGCAATTCTACGAAAAAAGTTTTTTCGAAGAATATATCGACATAGAATTTGAAGGTCAACAGTTCAAGGCAATAAAAGAATGGGATAAGGTTTTAAGTATCGTGTACGGAGAAAACTACATGCAGCCGCCTCCGCCCAAGGATCGCGAGCAACATAGCCTTGATCACAACAAGTTCTTCTGGAAAAACTCATGAGAAAAATCTCCATCCCGGAAATGAAGCGCATTCAAGTGGACATTCTCAAGGATGTCCACCATTTTTGCGAGGAAAATGGGCTCAATTATACACTTGCATTCGGATCCATGCTGGGTGCCATACGTCATAAGGGATATATCCCGTGGGATGACGACATCGACATTGCGCTTCTACGTCCCGACTACGAGAAGTTTGTCAAAACCTACACCTCCAAAGACGGCCAATACCATCTTTACGATTTTCGTAAAGATCCCGACTACCACTACCCCTACGCCAAAATTGCCGATACAAGGACAATCCTAGACGAAAACGTATCCATGAAGAACATCGGCGTGAATATTGACGTATTCCCTTTCGATTACATGTTTGATACACGGGAAGAATGCACTCGGTTCATCGGCACCCTTGACCGGCTCAAGAAACTATTCCGCATCAAGCTTGTTAAGCCCGGAAAAAAGAACGTCTGGTGGAAACGGATCCTCATACGTCTCGCCAAAATCGTCATGGCACCCGTATCCATTCGCAAGATTGTCGAAAAAGAATACGAGAAAGCATCCGTGCTGACCAACGACAAGGCGAAATACGTCGCTTTCGCACTAGACCCTCGGCTCGAAGGCGCCTACAGGTCCGTCTATCCGCGCTGCATGTTCGAAAATTTCCTCAAAGTCCCTTTCGATAACGAGGAATTCATGGTTACCGCAGAATACGACAAGTGGCTGACGCAGATGTACGGCGATTACATGACACCCCCTCCCGATGGGAAAAAGACTTCGCCCCACACACTAAGCGACATTTACTGGATTTAATCACGAGGATTCTATGGGAATCGCACATAAGATATATACATTTCTCGGCGGTAAAGAAGGTTCTTTTTTGCAAAAAAAGTGGTCTTATTTCTGCAAAAAAAGAGATTACAGGAAAAGGCAAAAAGTATTGCATCAAAACGGCCTAGAGCTTCTGCAAAAATTCAAGGAAGCCTGTCAGGAATGTAATGTAGATTACTGGGTTGAATTCGGGACTCTTCTTGGGGCGGTTAGAAACAAATCCTTTATTCCTCATGACATCGATATAGATGTCGCCATGATGAAAGACTCCTACTCAGCAGAGTTAGAACAGCGCTTAACATCCAAAGGATTCGTCAAAGACCACCACTTTGACCGTCTAATCGTCCAAAGCGGGGAACGCACCACATCAGAACACACCTTCCACTACAAAGGGCTTGCAATAGATATTTTTCTCGTTTTTCACGAAAAAAATACATATAAGCTATATGAATATATCGTTCAAAAAGGCTGTGTTATCTCTGAGACGATTTCGTACACCATTGACAATGTTTTACCTCTTTCCACCGTCAAGATTGACAATCTTGAATTAAATGCGCCATGTAACCCCCAAAATAGCCTTACCCTATACTATGGCGAAAATTTCATGATCCCAGACCCAAATTGGAACAGTGCCGATTGGGAAAACGACAATGTTGTTCACCACCCCACATCCGAAATCACAGGGGTTCTGATCCGGGCCCCCAAAACAGATGCCTAAGAGAAACACACCCTTTTTTGCCGCAATTTGGAGCCTTCTAGAGCGACTCTCTTCTCAAATTGTCAGTTTTTTTATTGGCATAGTCCTTGCTCGTCTCCTGTCCCCTAGCGAATACGGAATCGTCGGACTTACAACAATATTCATTTCTCTCTCGAACACCTTCATTGAAGCGGGCTTCGCCAATGGACTCATCCGCAAAATAGACCGGACCGAAAAAGATTTGTCCACGGCCTTTTATTTCAATGTTGTCGTTGGTTTAATTGTCTATGGCATTCTATGGGTCTGCTCTCCCCTTATAGCCAATTTCTTTCACGAGCCGCTACTCATCCCGCTTGTCAAAATCATTGGCCTAAGCGTTCTTCTACATTCTCTCTGCATCGTTCAAAACGCTATCCTCACAGCCAATTTGAACATAAGATTGCAGACAATTATTGGTTTTTGTGGGCAGCTCCCCGCGGGCCTAATTGCCATCGCATTGGCCTACAACGGATGGAGCGTCTACGCCCTTGCCATGCAAACTGTCCTTGCGGCATTTATCAGAACCATGCTATATTGGATTTTTGCCAAATGGCGCCCCAGAGAAAAGTTCAGCCGAGAGTCGTTCCGCTATCTGTTTAATTTCGGATCAAAGTTACTTGGAGCCAACCTCATAGGCACTGTTTTCAACGAAATTTACTCTGTAATTATCGGAAAATTTTTCACCAAATCGGAACTGGGACTTTTTTCCAAGGCAAACGGGCTCAGTCTCAACGTGAACTCAATTAGTTCCGGAATGATTCAAAAAATCGCTCTTCCCGTCTTGGCCAAATATCAGAACGACATGCAAGAACTTCGGGAACATTTCAGAGAAGTCATGCGGCTTATTGTAATGTTCACCGCGCCACTATCTGCAATTCTTTGCTTTACTGGCAGGGACATCATCGTATTCCTATGGTCCGACAAATGGCTTCCTGCAGTTATTTTCTTCCAGATTCTTGTTGCTGGCATCATGTGGAATCCTATTGGGCAACTCAGTCTCAGCTTATTTCAGGTAGTAAACCGAACTGGGCTCATTCTAAAACTTGAATTCCCCAAAAAAACCATCTATACAATCCTTATCTTCATCGGATTTCAATACGGCGTTATAGGGATTGCCGTTTCACAATTTTTCATAAACCTGGTCGGATCGGCAATTAATCTTTACCCAACGAAAAAAATACTCCAATACAGCTATCTTGCACAGGTTTTTGATGTCTGCAAATACATGATAGTTGCTTATCCAATCGCATGGGGAATTACAAGATTTATCCATTTTGACATTCCCTTACTGAACATCATCACATCGTTCGCAATATTTATACCCGCATATTGCGGCGCATTACTCCTCATTCAGGATTCAATTGCGAAAAAATACTTCCAAAAGATAAAAAAGAAATTCAAATAGAGCCTCTAGTTGGCCCCATCTATCTTTTTCGTTTTCAGATTGTCAGATACCTCGTTTCCGACGTAAAATTCCTTCGTTTTCATTAGTATCATGCATACAATGAAAAAGAAATTCAATTCCAATCCAAGGAATGTCGAAAGAGTATAGCCAACAACAACGGACATCGGCAAGAATACACTTCTTTTATGAACAACCGGTTTCAGCGCTTTTATCATATACACAATGCAACAGATATAAGCTATGGCTCCGATAACACCAAAGTTCACCAACATTTGAAGCCAAATACTCTCAGCCCCAAAAATATCCGCATCCACCTGTTTCACAAAGCTCCAAATAAACGCAAAACCATTTCCCCATATCGGAGAATTCAAAAAGAACGGCACGATGACTGCGAACTGCATCAAACGCATATCCAAGCTACTACCTGTAACAGCCGTATCCGAATGAATAAAGGAATCAACCAAAAGCATTACCCAGCCTCCCAGCAAGAAAACGCCCCCTCCCAGCAATCCAATCTTCAACAACGCAAACCTGTTTCCCTTCAGCACTTCGTTCAGTATAGGAATCATCAAAACAAACACAGCAACAAAAACAGACCTTGACCCACTCAACCAAGGCAAAACCAAACAAGCGAACATCAACACGGCCACAAAAAAATTGCTGTTTTTTGTCATTTTGCGATATTCAAACAGCAGGTATCCAAAAACACCCATAGCCAATCCCATTGACATCGGGGTATCAAAAATACTTTGCAATCTCTTGAACCCGAAACGAACTTCATCGTAATTCAGAACATCATTGGTAACAATATTCATTTGGATAAATCTTCCCAATATGACATTCTCCCCAAGAGCAAGTTCAACCAATGCATAAATAGCACAAAAGCCAAAATAAAGCATAAACGCATACAACAGCAATTTCAAATCGCGTTCTTCTTCCAATACGCACCAAACGACAAAGGGAAAACAGTAGATGGTATTCAAGACAAATACCGTACTGGGCCAATGCGGTTCTGCAAGAACATTGGTAATCACATAGGAAAATCCGACAAGTAAACTGGGTATAAGAAACGGATACGTCCTTAACTTGGATACAAAATTACATTTCAACGGAAGCAGCGCAGTCAATCCAAGGCAGCAACAATCCAAGATTGAAAAGACCTGTCTGTCAATCACGGGGAACATGTGCAATAACAGCGAAAGAGGCACCAGCAGCAAAACTGCGACACGGTAGTTAAGCAAGGCAAAAGCCACATATGCGCCAACTGCATACGAAATCATTTTTTCTTATTCACCCTTTTCATGTCTAGGAGCCAGTATATTTTTTGGAACATGCGCCTAACCAATAGAACCACTTTATACGGAAAGCCACAAGCAATGCAATATTGGAAAATTCGATCTTTCCCACGTACCGTACGATCCTTTAGCGGATTGAACTTGTACGCGCGAACATGTTCCAATAGCTGCGGAATTTTATCCCCAAGCGTACATTTGCCAGCGGTCTCGATCTTTATCAAAAAATTGTAACTGCTAATGGCAAGTCTTGCAATAGCAACTTTTTCAAGGGAAAAAACCTTGGCTGCTTCAACATTCTTTTCCAATTCTTCAATCAGCACAAACTGCGACGCATTTATATTGGCGTTAACAATACTCCCCAACCGCTGCCGGTAATGGTAGGAATCCTTACCCGAAAAGGCAAGCTTTTCAATACGAGTAAGAACATTCCTCGCAATTGGGATATCCTCAAAAGGCTGCTTGGGATAATGCAGATATTCTACCAATTCCTTCCGATATAGTTTATTGCACGCCCATGCGGTCAAACGGCCGTTAAAAAAATTCTTTAGAATTTCAGGAGACTCCCAGAAAGTCCTCATGTCAGAAAAGACCGTCCGTTCTTGCGCCCACCCGTTTTCCCAGTCAATCAGAGCATTGCATACCGAAATCTGCGCATTGTATTCCAAACATGCGCCAAGCATTTCCTGGAACATATCCGGTTCACACCAGTCATCACTATCAATAAATCCGAAATAATCGCCCTTCGCTACGGCGATACCCGCATTGCGCGCATCGCCAAGGCCACCGTTCATCTTGTGGACCACCTTGATTCGCGAATCCTTCTTGGCCCATGCATCGCACATTTCGGGGCACTTGTCCGGCGAGCCGTCATCGACCAAGATGATTTCTAGATTCCTGTAAGTCTGGTTGACGATGCTCTCTACGCATTGGTCCAGATACTCCTCGACCTTGTAAACAGGAACGATAACCGAAATCAAGGGCTGTTCTTGCGGCATTTTCGCTACCTATAAATGGACAACATCTGTTCCAGGTATCCGTCTTTCGAAAAATGCTTCCGAATCGGTTCAACATCAAAGGAATAACGTCTCTCGAGCATCATGCGGATCTTTGCCTCAAGGTCTTCCGCATTCCCTTTTTCAAAGAGTTCGCCCGACTTTCCGGGTTCAATGAGTTCCGGAATGCCACCAATATTGGCACCAAGAACGGGTGTTCCAAGGCAGAGCGGTTCAATAACCGAGAAGGGATTGTTTTCGTACCATTCGCTCGGTACAACGCTGAACTTGGATTTCAGTAGCATGGATTTGCAAGCATCCCAACCGCAATGGCCCATGAAATGAATCTGAGCCGATTGAGCATACTTCGCCTTGAGATCTTCTTCAAGCGGGCCCGTACCGAGAACATATAGCGGTGTTTCGATTTTTGATGCCACATTCAACAAGGTCTCCACGCCCTTCTCTGCCGAAAGACGACCTACATAGCAGTAACAGTTCTCTCGCTCCACCTTTTCGTGTGCAAACTTGGAGTCATCGACAAAATTATGGAGAGCCACCAGCTTCGACGCATCGAAACCACCCTGTTCCATCTTGGATTTCATAAAGCGGCTTGGGCATACAAACGTATCGACGCACTTTTCCAAGCGCTCGCGGTTCCAAGTCACAGCCTCTTTCTCGGCAATCTTGCTTGCCAGCCAGTTGTTCTTGAGGCACTTTTTAGACGTACATGTGCCTTTGTCGCCGCCAATGCACTCCTCGCAAACCTTTCCGCTGCTATAGCATGTATAGGCGGGGCAAACAAGCTTGTAGTCGTGCAACGTCCACACCACCTTGATTCCACGCGCATGTGCAATTTCTGCAATCACGGGCGAAAGCTGCGTATGGATGTTGTTCAAGTGAAGTACATCAGGCTTGAAGTCATCAAGCAGCGCCGTAAACTTCTTTACCGTTTCGGCATCGCCGAACGGACGGCGGAACGCCTTAAAAAAGGCTGCTGGCTTTTTCGGAGAAAACGCGACTTCGCTCGGCCAATAGGAATTCCACGGGCTTTCCAGATTTTCAGGATAAGTCATCGAAAAGAAGGCGACTTCGTGGCCGGCGCTTTTCAACAAATTTTCCAACTCGATTGCATAGACGCAATCACCGCCGCGGCGATAGTAGAATTTGTTTGCAAGCAATACCCGCATTGCGCGTCCTTTACTTTTCAATCCTCAAGTCGCCCTGTCTCGGATCCTGGCCGACATCGAAAGTCGGGAAGCAGGAGCAATCGATTTCCTTGCCGAACATGCTCTTGAGTTTGGCCTTGAGCACCCACGGAGCCACATGCGCAATGTACTTCTTCATCACGGGAGCGGCAGTACCGACCATCCAGCAGTTCTTGGGGCAGGTACGCACCTTCTCGCGAACCTTCTGCGCCTGCTCGCTGAACCAGATTTCCTCAAAGTTCTTGGCGTTGTGGATATTGCCCATGCTCTCTTGCCAGTAACGCGGTTCAAGGCCGTTGCAAGGATAGACTTCGCCCCACGGGTCCGTAAAGAAGTTCACGGAGCCGGCCTCACACGGCAACATGCGCTTGCCGCCCTGGATGTACTTGATAAGGCCCAGGTTGAAAAATGCGCGGAACCAGGACTTCGGATGATTTTCCTTAAGCAGGCGGTTAACCAGCTTGCCGATATTATCGCAGAGTTCTTCCTTGTTGCTAATCTGGTTGTCTTCCTTGTGGAAGTAGTAGCTATTGTGGAACGCAGCGGTCGCAAATTCGAAATTCATCGAAAGCGCAAGTTCATAAAGCGGGATCAGGTCGTTGCTGTTCCAGTTGCTGAGCGTCTGGCCAAAGCCGATGTCCTTCACGCCCATTTCATGGAGAGTCTTGAGAGTCTTCATGCCGCGTTCAAAGCCGTCGTCACGCCCGCGCAAGAAGTTGTTGGTCCCTTCAAGGCCTTCAATAGAAACGCGAATACCGATGTTCGGGAAACGTTCGGCCAGCTTGATGACGCGATCCACCCACCAGCCACTCGTGCTTATCACGATACGCGGGGCCTTGGTGTAGAGAACTTCCACGATATCTTCCAAGTCCTGGCGGATAAATGGTTCGCCGCCGGTCACGTTCGCAAACTTGAGCTGCGGAAGGATTTCCAAGTCCTTCGCCTGAATTTCTTCGCTTTTCTTGGTCGGGTTCTTCCAGATGTTGCACATCTTGCAACGCATCTGGCAACGATACGTCGTTATCACCGACACGTCCGTCGGCATCTGAATCTTGCTGGAACCACAATTACAATTAGCACAAGACATAAAATCAAATTTCCCTGTTGTCTATTCCCTGAAAAACTACAAAATTGACCTATAGACTTCCATCGTCTGTTCCGCAATCACATCCCAATTATAATATTCCTCGATGATTTTCCTATAATTCCGAGTTTCTGCGGAACCCGCAAACTGCTTTAGCTTGGCCGTCAGGGCCGCCACATCCCCTGTCTTGAAGAAACTTTCTTCGGGCAGAGGCACCTCGGTATTCGCCGGGATATCGCTCGCAATCACGTTCAAGTTGTAGCTAAGCGCCTCGAGCAGCGCAATGGGCAAGCCCTCATGATAGCTCGGGATTACAAACAGGGAGGCATTTTCGAAGACAGCCTGAAGTTCTTCGCCATAGATGTATCCCGGAAGCACGACCCCGGCCTCTCCAGCCATCTTGTAGAGCTTTCTGGAATAGGAACTTCCCTGGTCGGCCTTGCCCGCAATAACTAGCGGCATACTCTCGAGACCGGCTTTTTTATAGGCCTCAATCAAATCATGAAAACCTTTTTCTTCGACAAAGCGGCCCAGCGCAAAAATATACTTCTTGCCGTACAATCCATGCTTTTCAAGCCATTTTTTCGAAATGGAATCATCTAGCCTTTCCGGGATATTCACCCCGTTCCGAATAAAGGCCGTTTTACGACAACCATATTTCGTCTGCAGCCAATTATCCAGGTACTTCGAAATGACGATAATCCTATTGGAAAACCTTGTACCGATTCGCTCGCTCAACCGCAGGACAAACTTGGCAAGCGCACCCCATTTGGCACGATTGTAATCCTGTCCATGATGCGTGTAGACAACCTTGATTCCAAGCATCCTGAAAATCGGGGCGACGAAAGCGGGGCCAATGGCGTGGAGATGAACTATGTCCGGATGAAGTTTCCTTACCTTGAGAATGCTCCTGAAGGTATGGACAAACGCCTCAAGCCCTGCAGTATGCGGAGAGGCTATGGGCACAATCTTGACGCCCCTGTACTCGTACGGTTCATCCTTCTTGGTATAACCCTTTCGCCCGATAACGGTAATCTCGGCGCCCTTGCTAGCCAATCTCGGATACAACTCCTGACAATGGGTTTCGATTCCACCCATTATATCGGGAATTCCACGAGTTCCTAGGACAGCGATTTTCAAGTCGAGTTACTCCGCCTTGCCCTTGCCGATGCTGGACACTTCGAAACCAATCTTGCGGAGAGCGTCGGCATCGAGGATATTGCGGCCGTCGAAAACGAAGGCAGGCTTCGCCATGCCCTTGTAGATGCGGTTCCAGTCAAGTTCGGCGAAGCACTTCCATTCGGTGCAAACAACCACGGCATGTGCGCCTTCGGCAGCCTTGTACGGGTCTTCTTCGAACGTCACCTGGTCGAGCACGTCCTTCAAGTCGCGCTTGGCATCGGGGATAGCCTTCGGGTCGGTCACGACCGGCTGTGCATGTTCGGCGAGCAGGTCACGCACCACGAGGTTTGCGGGGCTTTCACGCGTATCGCCGGTGTTTGCCTTGAAGGCAAATCCGAACACAGCAATCTTCTTGCTTGCAATCGTATTGAACATCGTCTCGAGCATGCGATCCACAACGCGGTGGGTCTGCCACTCGTTAATCTTAACGACACTTTCCCAATAAGCGGCGACTTCGGGGAGTCCGTAATAGCCGCAAAGGTACACAAGATTCAGAATATCCTTCTTGAAGCAGGAGCCACCGAAACCGATGGAGGCCTTGAGGAACTTGGGCCCGATACGGCGGTCCTTGCCCATCACATAGGCGACTTCGTCCACGTCGGCGCCGGTCTTTTCGCAGAGGGCGCTGATAGAGTTGATGGAGCTGATGCGCTGCGCGAGGAATGCGTTCGCGGTGAGCTTCGTGAGTTCGGAGCTCCAGAGGTTCGTCGTGAGAATGCGGTCACGCGGCACCCAGTGGGCATACACGTCCACCAGCTTCTGGCAGGCGGCGAGGCCCGATTCCGTCTGGTGGCTACCGATGAGCACGCGGTCCGGTTCGAACAGGTCGTTGATGGCGGTACCTTCGGCAAGGAACTCGGGGTTAGAGAGCACTTCGAAGTGCAGGCCCTTGTCGTTGGAATTCAGGATGCGTTCCATCGCGGCGGCGGTACGCACCGGGAGAGTCGACTTCTCAACAATAATCTTGCCTTCGTCGGCGATTTCCAAAATGTTGCGAGCAGTCTTTTCCCAGTACTGCAAGTCGGAGGCCTTGCCGGCACCGTGGCCAAACGTCTTGGTCGGCGTATTCACCGAAACGAAAATGATGTCCGCTTCCTTAATGGCAGAAGGGATATCCGTGCTAAAGAAGAGATTGCGGCCACGGGCGCGCTTCACCACGTCGTCGAGACCTGGTTCAAAAATCGGAAGATTGTCACTGTTCCAGGCATCAATTCGGGCCTGGTTGATATCGACTACAGTCACCTTGACATCGGGGCACTTGTCGGCGATAACAGTCATAGTGGGGCCACCGACGTAACCCGCGCCAATGCACAAAATCTTGGTATTGTAATTCATAGTAATTACAATCTAGCAAAATAAGGTTTGGACGGTTTCACCCAGCGCCGTTATTAGGCCTTCTTCCGCCTCGGCCTGCGTACAATGAACAGGCATGCGCCAATCAGCACCAGGGTCACCGAAATAGCCTTGCCCACCGGGAAGGCTTCAGCAAACACGAGGGCCCCAGCCAGGGTAGGGACAGCCGCCCCCACAGCCGCGCTAAACGGGATAATGAACAGAGCCCGGCCACGCGAGAAAGATATCTGGGAATAGAGGAACGCGATGCCGTAAGTCGCCACGTAACCGAGCGCCCTGAAGTCGAGCAGCAGGTTCGCGACCGACGACATTTCGATATGGTCCAAATCGAAATCCATGGCGAGGCTCTTGTAGAACGCCGCCGAGAGCCCGAAGCCGACACCCATAATAAGCGAGTCCACCATCTCGCGGTTCTTCACGAACAGGTGTGCCACCAAGGTCACAAGGCAGAGCACTCCGGCATACGTCCAAAGCAATCCTACGTTCTGTACCGCGGTCGATTCGCCGAGGTTCTCGACCGAATAAAGCAGCCCCGCCACCACAAAGCAAATCGCCACAACGATGCGCTTTGTCAAGACTTCCTTCAAGATGCAAAAGCCCATCAATGCCGTAAGCACCGGGTTCAACACCATCATGGGCTGCACCTGCGAGAGGTCGTAACGAGCCATCGCAATATAGTAACCGACAGTCGCCAAACCCGAGCAGCAAATTCCGAGCCACCAGAATTTGTTCGTAATTACGCCCTTGAAAAATTCCCATGGTTTAGACGTACCGCCGGTACGCTTACCTACCGTAGACACCCCCGATTTCTCGAGAATGTTTCCGCATGCAAACAAGAACGCCGGGCCGATTGTGAGTAGAAGGAACAACATTTTAATTATGAATTAGGATTTCGGAATTCGGAATTGGTTTTAAAAGAAATCATTTAACAAAACCTACCATTTGCAATTTCAGTGTCTTGGTTATAGATGTCAATAGCTTTATCAATTCATCACAATCAAAACATACATCATCAAAGACAGCTTTATCAATATACTCTGTTTTATATAACAATTCTAACCAGTACTCAGTTTCATCAGCCTCTTTCAATGCAATAGAAAGTTTCGATAAAAAATCAGGTTTAGATTGTCCCCGTTTTGCTTCCCGAGCATTAGCGCCAACACTTGTGCCACTTCGTAAAAGTTGTTTTGACAACACATATTCCCGCTTATCGCATAAAGTTTGATAGAGTTTCACTATTTTTATAGAAAAAGCCATGCTTTTTTCTAACAAAACATTTCTTTTTGTTTCTCGGATTTTATCCATAAATTCCTAATTCCTACTTCCGAATTCCGAATTTCGAATTACAGACCGTCGTAAATTTCCTGGTAAATCCAGTAGTTGCCCATGACGCGCTTGACGTAGTCGCGGGTTTCCCAATAGCTGATTTCTTCGGCGCGAAGATCCCAGGGTTTGCCCTCGCCCGCGGCCTGCCAGCGTTTGGTAGGCTTGGGGCCCGCGTTGTAATTTCCGAGTACGTACATGTAGTCGTCGCTGTATTCGGCCTTCAAGTCTACGAGGTAACGAATTCCCAAGCGAATGTTCATGTATGGGTTAAAGAGCATCTGCGGGTCAAACCATTCGGCAATACCTTCCTTTTCGGCAAGCATCTTGCCCGTCGCGGGCATCACCTGCAAAAGGCCGCACGCTCCCACGGGAGATGCAATCTGGAAGTTGAAAATCGATTCCTGGCGCATCACGCTGTACACGAAGAACGGATCAATTCGTTCGCCGGAATGGAACTTGACCTGCTCGGTGAACGGAATCGGGTAGAGGTAATGCAGCACGCTTATCGGCGGCGACATCAGGCGACGGCGATCAATGTTGTTCTGGAACTGGCGCGCCAGGCGGTAGCCCGCAGCAGTCTCGCCCACTTCGTAGAACAGCATGCCGTATTCATACAGGAAGTCTAAACGCTTGTAGTTCTTTTTGCGGGCTTCGTCGTACAGGGCGAAGGCCTCGTCGGCAAAGCCGTACAAGAAGAGGTTCCTGATGCGTTGGTAACGGTCGCGATTATAGGTGGCTGTATCGGCCTTGACGCCCTTCTGGCTTGCACGAATCCACGCAAGAGTTTCTTCGGGCGACATGGCCACACCGTGAGCAAAGGGAACCTTGCCCTCGTCCATCAACTTGTTCTCGACAAGCTTGAGGCGGGAGCGGTGCGCATAGTAGGCCAGCGGGAAATCGCGGATGCAATCGAGATACGCTTCGCGGGCAAGCGAATCCTTGCCGAGCTTCAAGTACGCATCGCCCAGGAACATGCGGGCGCCACTGCCGCTCCACAAGAACGGATCCTTGGTCGCGTCGATAAAGGCGGCCACGGCCTCGTTCCATTTTTCCTGCTTGAAGTAGATAAAGCCTATGCGGAACTTGGCCCACTGCCTCTTGATATTGTTCTTGAATTTCTTGTCGGCAAGCGTACGGAAGCACACAATAGCGCTATCGTAGAGCTCCTTCTGTTCGTATTCAAAACCGCGGACCCAAAGATTGTTCGCGTTTTCCTTGCTGTAGCGGTTCACTTCCTGCAACAGCGAATCCATCGTCTTGATTTCTTTCGCGTACGTCTTCGCATCGTTACGGTACAGGCGGAGCGTAGACTGCATCCACAGCGGGCGGGCCTCGACCGAGTCGAGCAGGAACTTAAACTGCGCAATGGATTCCTTTTCGCGCTTGAGCGTGCGGAGTGCGACAGCGCGTTTTTCCCAGAGCGTGATGCGCGTACCCATGTCGAGCGTACTCGGCGGCAGCAGTTTCTGCAGGGAGTCTTCCGGCGGGGCTACGGCAAGCTCAGGCTTTTTCGCGATTTGCAGGGAATCGAGAATGCGGATGGAATCGAGCAAGGCAAGGCAACTTCCGGCTTCGTCTTTCGCACATGCCATCTTCGCGTAGGCGACCTTCTCGTTCAAGTTTTCAGGAGCGCCCTTCACCTTGCGAAGCCTGCGGATGGCCGCGAAAGCGGAATCCCTGTACGCGGTAGCGCTCGTGAGCAGCTGCATGTAGAGGCGCTTCGCCTGCTTGAGCTGCTTGAACTGTTCCAAATACATCGCATAGCGGTACCTGAGCGCAGCGGCATCGTCCCCCTTCGGGTACTTGTCCAAGAATACCTTGAGCGAATCCGCATGGGCATGGTCGGTAAGCGTCGAATCGGCCATGGCGGCTTCGATGCGCATGCGCGAAGCGGACTTGTCGAAAGCGGCATCGGTTGCAAATTTTGCCCCGAGGGCCAGGGTCTTGCGCATCTGCACAAAGTCACCCTGCATAAAGCGGGCCTTCGCCATGCGCAGCACTACGTTTTTCTCGAGCAGCGTATCGCGGGAACGCAGCGAATCGTACGCAGCATAGGCGCTGTCCCAGGATTCGGAATAGAAGTAAGACGCGGCCAGCGCGAAATCGCGGGCATCCTTCGAAAGTTTCGTATCGGCGGCAGCCTTCCTTGCACGTTCCGCTCGCACCACCAGGTTCTGGAAATGCGCCGACGGGATTTTCTCGAGTTCCTCGTACGGGTCGGGAGGCGTCATCGGGAGCGTAGCAATCAGGCTATCCGTGACAATGGTCGGAGCGAGCGGTGCAGGTTTTGTAGCTGCCGGAGCAGGGCTAGCGGCGGCGGAAGCAGGTTCCTCTTGAGCCCAAGCAAGACATACAAGCAAAAAAAATGCGGTGAAAAAGCGCATAGTCCTAGTTCTGTTTTTCCTCGTCGGCACCCAACAAGCTGGAAATTCCAAGATCCTTGATTGCCTGTGCATACTTCGATTTCAGGTAAGCGTTCACGGCTTCGGCATCGTCCATCTTGAGCACCGTCAGGGCCGTTTCGCGCACGTCCTCGAAGTTCATCGAACGGATAATCTTCTTTGTGGCCATAACGCTCCACGGCGTCATGGAAAGCTCATCGACACCCAGGCCCACCAGCAAAAGCACACTGAACGGGTCGGAGCCCATTTCGCCGCAAACCGCCACGGGAATTCCCTGCCGGTGCGCGGCCATCACCGTCTGGTAAATCATGCTGAGCACGGCCGGATGGTGCGGCTGGAACATATCGGTAATGAGTTCGTTCGTGCGGTCCACCGCAAGCGTAAACTGAATCAAGTCGTTCGTACCGATGCTGAAGAAATCCACTTCCTTCGCGAGCTTGTCCACCAGCATCACCGCGGCAGGCACTTCAATCATGACGCCCACCTTCACGGGAGCGATATCGTTGCCCTGCAAGATAAGTTCCTCGCGGCAACGCTCAATGAGAGCCTTCGCCTTGCGGAGTTCCGCAAGTCCGGAAATCATCGGGAGCAAGATGCGCAAGTTGCCCTTCGTGTTCGCAAGGAGCAACGCGCGCAACTGCGTGCAAAAAATCTCTTCGCGGTCCAGGCACACGCGGATGCTGCGCCATCCCATGAAGGGGTTCGCCTCGTTCGAAGCCGTAATCCCGGATACAAGCTTGTCGCCGCCAGCATCGAGCGTACGGATAGTGACCGGGCACGGCGCCATCGTCTCGAGAATTTGTCTGTAGGCTTCCTGCTGTTCTTCTTCGCTCGGGGCATCCTTGCGGAAGAACAAAAATTCCGAACGGTACAAGCCAATACCCGTCGCACCGAAATCCATAACCTTCTCGGATTCCGTCGGGAGTTCGATGTTCGCGTGCAACGTGATGTACTTGCCGTCGCGAGTCATCGGTTCAAGCCGGCGCATCGTGAAAAGTTCCCTGCGCTGGCGTTCAAACACCTCCTGGCGTTCATGGAACCGGCGAATGTCGTCTTCGTTCGGGTTCACGATGACCATGCCGCCCGAGCCATCTACGATAATCGTGTCTTCGGGCTTGATGAGGGCGGCCACGTTACGCAGGCCGGACACCGCCGGAATCTGCAACGAGCGGGCCAAGATGGCCACATGGCTCGTACGTCCACCCGTATCCATCGCAAGGGCGCTCGCCTGGCCGGGCTTCACGGACATGAGGAAACTCGGCAAGAACTCGTGAGCCACAAGCACGACACCGTCTTCGCAACCGACATCCTCGAGCACCGGTCCAGAATCTTCCATCGCTCCCATGAGGCGGTTATAAAGGTCACGCAAGTCGGCTGCCTTGTCGCGCATGGCAGGAGAGTCTATCTTCTCGAACTTGTCGATGTAGCTGCCCAGAACCACATGCACGGCCCACCGCGCATTCTTGTGGTCTTTCTTGATTGCATCCAGAATTCCGTTCACGAGTCCCGGGTCCTGGAGGATCATCAAGTGCGATGCAAAAATCAAGCTGTCGCGCAGCCCGGTGCGACTCTCGGAAATTTCCTTGATTTTGTTTATCTCGGCGATAGTCTTGGCGACCGCCTTCAAGAAGAGCTGTTCTTCGGCCGCGATGCGGCTCTCGGGCAGGGATTCCTCAACAACGGAAATTTCCCGGTTGATAATCGGGAAGGCCTTCCCCATGGCAAAGCCGGGAGAGGCCGGAACGCCTACCAATACGGTACGTTCAGCCTGGCTCTTCGTTGAACTTGTCATTGAAAAGCTTTTCCAACTTCTGAACGACTTCTTCTTCGTCCTCGCCGTCCACTTCGAACTTCACTTCGGAACCCAGAGGAATGGCGAGCATCATCACGTTCAGGATGCTCTTGGCATTCGCCTTCGATCCTTCGAAAACGATGGAGACATCGCTCTTGGCCGGGCCCGTGATGTCCACGATCATGCCGGCAGGCCGCGCATGGATACCCAGTTTATTTGTGACTGTAAGCGTCTTCGCTATCATTCTTTTCCTCAGAAAAAGTCCACATTCACGTCAAGACCGTCGTTGAGGATCACCCTGAACAGGCTGTCCGCAGAATGGACGGTCTTCACCAAGTCGTCATGCAAAGTCTTGTCGTGCAGGAGAGTTCCCACGGTATTGTCCGTGGACTGCACCCTGGCAATCAGTTCGTCCAGGTGCTTGGTCACCCCTTCCAGGTCCGAAATCAGGCCGTTTGCATTTTCCATGACCTTGTCGGCCCCGGCAAACAGGTTGTCGATAGGCGGTTTCACGTTATCCACCAGCTCCCCGACCTTCACCGTCACCTCGTTCAGGCCGGCAAGGCTCTTCTTGAGCTGCGGGTCGGTCGAATTCACGAGGCTCATCAGGCGGTCTTCCAGGTTCTCGGCCTTAACCAAGAGCGTATTAAACCGCTCCTGGAAGTCCGGACTGGCGATGGTGCCGTTCAGGGCGGCCTTCACCGACTCGAGAAGCACCTTGGTGCTGTCGCAGACCTCGCCCGCCAGGCCGAGCGCTTCGGCGATACCGGCATCGAACTGGCCGTCAATGGTATCACCCGGGGTAAAATACTCATTGAGGTCGCCAAGAATCATGCCAATCTGGCGTTCGCCCATGATACCGATATTCTGCACACGAATTTCCGAATCCTTCGGAATCTTCACGTCGGTACGCAGGCGGACTGTCACCACGACACGATGTCCGGCCAACTGGATATTTTCCACCTTGCCCAGCTTGACGCCGTTCACCTTGACGGGGTCATCGAGCACGAGGGTGCTCACCTGGGTAAAACGCAGGTAAAAATGGTTGAATGTTTCGCGAGGATCCTTCTCGTTCAGGAAAAACACTCCAAAAACCAGAATGACGATGGCCAGAAGAATTACGAGGCCAACGGAAAAGTAAAGTGCAGAATTCTTTTTCATTCTACTATCAAATTAGCATATTTTTTTAGAATGTTACAAAAAACGCCCCTAAAAAGGGGCTTTTGAGGGTTTATTACAGGAATCCGCTATTCCACGCGCACTATCGGACTGTTGTTTTCAATCCCGTTCACGTGACGGTCGAGCCAATCGCGCAGCAAGGCATCCCGTTCGGCAGGCGGGAGCACGAACTTATCGCGGCCTTCCTTCTGCATGTACACGTCCAGGTAGGTCATGAGCACACCGCCTGCGACCGAGACGTTCATGGATTCGGTAATGCCGTACTGAGGCAGTTTGAACTCGTAGTCGGCATGGGCCAGCGTATCGGGGTGGTTCCCGTGGAATTCACTTCCCAGGTAGAACGCCGTCGGCTGGCTCAAGTCGAGATCCAGTACGGAGTTCGTGGTGTTCGTGCTCGCGACGGCAATCTTGTAGCCCTTCGCGCGCAGCTTTTCCATGCAGAGCATCCTCTTCTTGTACAGGTAGAGGCTCATCCACTTGTAAGATCCCTTCAATATGGACTTGTTCACGCTGTAGGCGTTATCTTCTTCGATAATGTGCACATCCTGCAGGCCGAATACCTCCGCCGTACGGATAACCGCCGAAATGTTGTGCGGGTCGAACAAATCCTCGAGCACCATGCAAAAGTGCCTCGTGCGCTGGGAGACCACCTGCGAAAGCAATTCCTTGCGGCGGTCGGTCACGCGTTCCAACAGGGATTCCAAAGTATCTTCCTTGCTCATTTTACCATCCTCGGATCTTCTAATTTCATCGGAGCGGGCGTTGCACGCTGCTTTTCCCGTTCCTTGCGCAACTTCTCGTAATCACCCAGTTTCCAGGGAGCGCCGTTCACCACGCTCTCAAAGTCGATTACGTACTGCACGTTCTCCTGCGACTTGAGCGCGGCACTCTTGAGCATGGGTTCCTTGTCCCCACCAAAGTACTTGCCCGAAGCCTTCTTGATATCGTCGACAATGTGGTCGATTTTCTCGTTCACCACCTTCTTGAACACGTTCATCTGCATGATGGAATTCAAGACGGAGTTGGAAGGGAATACGATTGCCGTTAATTTGTACTTAAGTTCACGTTTGGAGACCTCGTCCATGTCCAGGAACGCAACCGCCGATCCGTGCAAGGACCACCGCAGCACCTGTGCATGCCCGTAACCGAAAAAGAGGTTACGGAGTCCGAGCTTTTGTCCGGCGCTATCTTGCAGCGCCCAGTAGAACTCGCCCGAAAGGCTCCTGCCATTGCTCCCGTTAAAGAATCGATGATTCCTGCTCGTGTATTCGAGCGTGTAGTTCGTACCCAAGTACGCATTGATCAGTTCCGCCGTAAAGGGCATGTTATCGAACAGATAGCTGATAACATCACTGCCGAGAGGGAGCGTTCCCTTGTTCACGTAAATAGCGCGGTACTGGCGGCCGAGCCTCGCGAAGATTTCGGTAGCCATCGGCTGGCGCAAGTCGGGCGGGAATCCACGTTTCACGATTTCGCGGTAAGGGCCGCAGTACTCGTCGTCGTACTTGACCTTGGGCCAGGGCTTAAAATCGGCCTCGGTACAGAAATCAAAACGGACTCCCAGGCACTTGTCCATGCCCGAGCACAGACTACGCACGTCGTCTTCCTTGTTCGCAAGCTGGGCAAGCTTGAGAGCGCGCATCCTCGCCTTGGCAACTGAATCCTGGTGGGCAGCCATCTGTTCAGCCTTCGAGCGCGATTCGGGCATAGCCGGAGTCGCGAAAGCTGAACCGCATGCAATTGCGGCACAGAGCAAGGCCAGGATGGTCGACTTCAAGGACATGACGAAATCTCTCTTTACCTGAACTCCAAGCTATCCAGCGGAACGACCGTGAACGGCTTAAGCTTTTCGAGTTTCTCGACAGGCCCCACCACCGAGATGGTCATCTTGGACTTGTCGAAGTATTTCGCGGTCATGGCCTTCACCTGTTCGGCGGTCACCGCATTGACCTCGTTCACAAAATCCACGTAGTGCGTCTGTTTTTTGCCGAGCAGTTCGTCCTTCGCAAAAATCTGGGCCGTCGCCTCGGGCGAATCGAAAAGACTCGGGAGACTTTCCACGATGGCCTTCTTGGCCTGTTCCAGTTCTTCGGGCGTAGGGCCGTCCTTCGCCAGCTTCTCGATTTCCTCGAACACGAGCTTGATGGCGTAATCGGCGGATTCCACCTTCGTCTGGAGAGCGACAGATGTCATGGCCGTATCGCGATAGTCGTTACCCGCACTGCTGTAAACGCTGTAGGCAAGGCCCTCGTCGCTGCGAACGCGGTTCATGAGCCTGCTCGTAAAGCTTCCACCACCGAGAATAAAGCTTGCCACTGCCGTGGGGTAGTAATCGGGATGCGGACGGCGCACGAAAGGCTGACTCATCGAGATGTTCGCCTGTGTGATGTCCTTGTCCACCACGTAAGTGCCCGGTTTGCGGACAAACGAGAGCGGTTCGGGCACGGGCTTTTTCGCCTTGGCGGGTGCGACCTTCCAGGCAGCAAAGAATTCCTTCAACTGGGTTACCGCGGAATCGCGGTCCACGTCACCCGAAAGCGCAAATACGATGCGCTTCGAGGAGTACACACCCTCGGCCAGGCGCTTCACGTCGGCAACGGAGACCTTGGAATACTCCTTGTCGTTTGCGTCCCAAAGGCGCACGTTCGGGGCGTAGTTCACCTTCGTCTTGAGAGCCGAAAGCACCTTCGCAGGCGTATCGTAGCGGCGCTCGTAAGAGGTCACGTAGTTCGCCTTCATAATCTCTAGCTGTTCCTTGTCGAACGCGGGCGCCGTCAGCACCTTCTTCGCAAGTTCGAGCATCGCCGGAAAATCCTTCGAAAGGCAGTCGATATCGAATGCGGCCAGGAACGTACCCGCACTCGTCGAGAGCCCAGCGCTTATAAATTCTAGGGAATCGTCCAGCGCATGAGCCGAGATTCCACCACCGCCACCGCGACGGAACATGGAACCCACCATTTCAGAGGCGGCCTCGTCCTTGAGGGTCGCGGGCAGGTTAGATTCTTCGAAATAGACAGTAAAGTTTACCAGCGGCAGGCTACGGTCACTCACGATATAGCCCGAAACGCTATCCGTCAACTGCACGCGGTATTCCGCAGGCACGGGCGCCACGTAACGGAACTCGGGAAACGCGATATCCTTGTAGCTCGCCGGAACATCGGAAACCTTGGAGGGCTGTGCGGCGGGAGCTACGGACGGTTGAGCCTGACTGGCAGTTTCCGCAGGCGGCGTAGAAGTCTCGGGTGCTGGCGCAGACGAACACGCTACAAGCGCCATCGTGGCGCCTGCGGCAATGGAAATGAAAAGTTTCGCTTTATGCATTGATATTAAATATAGATTTTATAGAGTTTCGCCATCGAAAGCAGGCGTTCCAACTTGGACTATCGTTTTGAAAAAGAAATTGTCCCAAGCGCCAAAATCGCGGTATATTAACCAATGAGCCCTTCCGGTGGATAAATCAAGCGGTATCGCAAAGGCGAGCCGACCGTCTCCAAGAGAGACCCCATCCACCCGAGGGGCTTTTTTTGTACCCTGCAAAAACGTCATGGCGGGCATTCCTCTTACGCCGTGGAGTACAGCGCAAAGGCGTCATGGCGGGCCACGCCCGCCATCTAGAATGCTTCCTACAGCATGTACTACGAGAATCTTCCCGCGAGCTGCTTGCGGCGACGGCCACGTTCAGATACAACCGCCTCGATCAAGAACAGGAGCGCCGCGAGCGCCAGGAAAATCTGGTAGCGGTCCTGGTAATTCTCCATGCGGTCGGTCGCATGTTCCTTCTTCTCGAGGCCCGCAATCTCGGTCAACACCTTCTGCAGCTGGAATTCGCCAGGGCTCGCATAAAAGTACAGCCCGCCGGTAACGCTCGCAATTTCCTGGAGAGTACCCTCTTCCAAGCGCGTCGTCACGATGTTCCCCTGCACATCCTTCTTGTAGGCCACCTCGCCATTGCGGGTCTTGACCGGTATAGGCACGCCCTCGCGGCTACCGATTCCGATGGTATAGATGCGGATGCCCATCTCGGCAGCTTCCTTCGCCGCGTTCACGGCGGCGTCTTCAAGCTCTTCGCCATCGCTCATGAGAATCATCACGGAGTACTGCCCCGCACCGCCGGAATTCTTGTACAGGCTCATGCCCTTGCGGATTGCCTGTTCCAGGTTCGTACCCGGCATGAGCCAGCCCGGATTCAGTTCACGCAGCATCATCTGCACCGTACCGTAGTCAAGCGTCAAGGGGACCATCACCTGCGCCTCGCCACTAAAGGCGACAAGGCCCACGCGGTCTCCCGTGAGGTTCTCGAGGAAAGCCGAAATCTCGTGACGGCTACGTACGAGCCTGTTAGGCTTCACGTCCTCAGCAAGCATCGAAAGGGAAATATCCTGCAACAGCACCAGGTCGAGGCCACGGCGTTCCACATGTTCCATCTTGCGGCCCCACTGCGGGCGGGCTAGCGCCACGAACAGGAACGCGAGCGCCAGCAGCAAGAGAGTTACCTTGGCAAGGCGGCGCCACGGCGAAACACTCGTCGAAAGCTTCGGGAGCATCGAAAGCGAAACAAAACGGGCGGCCAGCTTTTTGCGACGGCGGTAGGCGTAGTAGAACAGCAGCGCAAAGAGCGGGAGTGTAAACAGGCACCACAAGAAATTCGGTTCAGCAAATCGCATAAGACCTCCAGCCCCTAGGGAATCCTCACGAACCGGGTGTTCGCAAGCAAGAGTTCAAGCAAAATGAGCAAGGCACCGGCCAACAGCCAGGGGTAGAACTTTTCGGCATAGCGGGCGTAGGCAATCGTCTCGATTTCGGACTTTTCGAGCTGGTCGATTTCCTCATAGATTTCTTCGAGCTGTTCCTTGTTCTCGGCGCGGTAGAACCTGCCGCCAGTCTTCTGGGCCACGGCGGCAAGCGTCGCCTCGTCAATACCTTCCTCGGGCGTGATATCGCGCTCGCCCCAGGAGATTTCGCCCGTCCACGGATTCTGCTGGAACGAAAGAATCTTGCCGTTCTTCTTGCCCACACCCACGGTATAGACCTTGATGCCGAGCGACTGGGCCACATCGGCAGCGCGGACCGGCGAAATGACGCTCGCGTTGTCGCGGCCGTCGGTCAAGAGCACCACCACGCGGGACTTGGCGTCGGACTTTTCGAGGCGGGCAAGGGCGTTCATGAGGCCATCGCCTATAGCCGTGCGGCTCGCGATGACGGAGTCCCGTGCCAACTCGTCGGTAGCGCCGAGAATCTCGAGCAAACTCCCGTAATCGAGCGTGAGCGGGCACTGCGTCACGGCGCGGCTACCGAAGGCCGAAAGGCCGATGCGGTCGCTATGACGCTTCTGGATGAACTCGGCGATGACGACCTGGGCGTACCCCATGCGGCTGTACTTCCAGTAATCGCCCGACTTAAGGATGCGTTCGGCGTTCATCACGCCAAGCTTGGCCTGCTCGGCGCGTGTAAGCATATCGAGGGTTCCCATGGAGCCCGAGACGTCGAGCGCGAGCATGATGTCGACGCCGTCGGTATTGGTATATTCCACCTCCATGGCGTTCTGCGGGCGGGCTAGCGCCACGATAAAGCAGCAGAGAGCCGCAAGGCGAAGTGCCGGCACTATGTGGCGCAAACGCACGCGACGGCTTGGAACGGCACGTTTCGCAAGCGCGAGTGCTGGGAACTTGATGGTACTCTTACGGCGCTGCTGGCGGTATACGTACAGCGCGATTAGAACCGGAACTAGAACAAACAGCCAGAAGGCTTCCGGATTTTGAAAATGTAGCGATCCAATATCCATGGCCGAGAATATACAAAAAACCGGAGCCCGAAGGCCCCGGTTTTTTGATTAAAAACGAAGGTTTTACTTTACACTGACAGGACGGATTTCGCTACCGACCTTCACGAGGTACATGCCCTTGTTCGGGAGCATAACCGCATGAGAAGCACTGGTGATCTTGCCGGAGGCGATGACCTTGCCCTGGATGCTCATGACGGCGTAGCTTGCGCCGAGCTTGGCGTTGAGAATCTGCACCGAGAGACCGCTCGTAGCCACCTTGATGGTGCTGAGGGCGTCAGCCTTCACGATGGCGTCGAAGATCGAGCTGGAAGACTGGTCGGGGCCGATAGAGTTGGAGGAACCCGGATTAGAACTACCGTACTTGGAGAAGTCGTTCGGGACCTTATAACCAACAATCGTTTCCGGGTCAATGACGTTGCCGCTGGCATCGAGGAATTCGATGGACTTCACGGACACAGAGCCGGTACCGCCCTTCGGCATCTTGGCTTCGAACTTAACACCCGAAGCAGTCTTCATAACATCGTTAGCGGAAGCTGCCGGATTTGGATCCTGAGTCATCCACTGGTCAACGGTCAAATCGCCAAGAGCATAGCCGTTCGGCTTCAGCTTGAACGTGAGCGTCTGATAGTCATTCGTCGGGTCCATGAGGATGCCCGGTTCGCAACCTGCACAATGGTCTGTATCATAGAGCATTGCAAAACGAATCGTACCCGTGGTCTTAACCTTAATACGAACAGAAGCAACACCAAGTGCAGTGAAGTCCACACCCTTTTCGTCACCCCTGAAGGACATGGCAATACCGGCAGACGGATACTTGAGAAGGCCGGCGTCGGCAGCTTCCTGCGTCCATTCCGGTTCCGGACCAATTTCCATGGAGGCATTGGCAAAGATTTCACCATCAATGAGGTAAAGCGGGCTAGATCCGGAATCCGGTTTCATCACGGTACCGATACCGAGCTTATCGTGATAGGAGCCCCAGTTCCAGAAACCAGAGAGACCAACCAAGGAGTCACCCTTTTCGATCTGGACACCATCACTGGAAGAAAGCTGCTGGCCGAGGCTCGGATCCGGCGTAAACTTTTCAAAGCCGGTCATGTCGTAGAAGTTCGGCATGTTACCCGTCATGAGGAGCAAGTAGAGGATGTTCAAAGTTGCCGGATAGTACTTTTCACCCGGAACATTGTCACCGCAGCCCTGAGCCTTAGCACAGCTCGTCATGCTCTTCAAAGTCTTGTAAACCGTTTCGAGGTACGGTTCGGCTTCATTGGCACTGGCAGCGGCAAGGCCCATGCCACCAGAGAACGTAGAAGACACAAACACGTCACGAGCAGAAGAAGAACGACCATCGACATAGTAACCGGAGTTAATGCCAGCGGCGTTCATCTTGGATTCCGTATACATCCAAGAAACAATCTTGTCGTTGAACTTCTTGGCGTTGCTGTTGCCATACCAGTAGTAGGCCCAAGCCATACGCCACGGCGTACGGGCGGCATCGTCAAAGAAGCCCGGGTTATCGGCCTGAGCAACGTTTGCGTTCGTCTTGGTCGGCTGATGATCGCCCCAAGAGCACCAGTCCGGGACGAGGCCCGTTTTGCTGTTCTGGCAAGCGAGCAAGTCCTGTTCGGCCTTGGTCTTCACAGTATTCCACGTGTTATTACCAGTGACCTTGGCAAAAAGTTCAAAGTTGGCGAGAGTGGCGTAACTCGGGTTGAAAGCATCGTTCCAGTTGCTACCGCCCTTCACGGAATTGTTATTATCGATATCATGGGAGAGAATCCACGAGATGATGGTCTTTGCATCATTCAGGTAGCCATCGTTGTTCCACTGCTTGGAAGCCATAATGAGCGCAAGAGCGGCGTCAAAGTCGGCATCGGAGGCAGAACCAGATCCACCATCGCAACCAATGCGCCAGTTCATACCACCACCGTTACCGCCATTAGACTTCCAGGTGTTGTAAAGCTTGTCGAACATGTCCTTGGCGCCATTGGAGCCGTCGTCCATGTACACGGTAATCATCATGCCGTAAGCAATTGCTTCGGACACGGTAGAGCAGGTTCCTTCAGGGGCATAAATCCAACCCTGACTTGCATTATACCAGGCGCCCTTCCACTTTTCAAAGTGTTCCTTAATCACGGACGGGTCCGCATACAAAGCGGTTGTGCCATGAGGGCTCTTCATGTTCTGCGGGAACGGATACTTCGGGGCAGCAGTACCCGCGACAGCGGCCAAGGCGACCGCGCATGTCGTAATCTTCAGTAAAGATTTCATTCTATTTTCCTTCGTTTATTGTTTTCCCACCCAACGTTTAAATATAATTGAACCCACGAAATATTGCACCCCATCGCATGTAATAATTCCGTTGCATACGGCTTAAAAACGAGGGTTCGTAAACAAAAAGTTTCAAACAAGGCACGTGTAAAGTGCCCTACGTCACACGAAAATGTGAAGTGAGGGATGTCAGTTGTGAGTTGTCAGTTGTGAGTCGTCATCCTCCGAAGGAGGATCCATCCTGTTATATACAAGCACTTGTATAAAAGCGATGGTATAAAAGTGATGGTTCCTCGGCCTTCGGCCAAGGATGACAGGCCAAGGATGACAGGCCGAGGATGACAGGCCGAGGATGACGTCTAAGTTCTAATTACCCACCGCTTTCTTCCGCTTGCGGCGCCACGTCTTGAACTCCATGTAGAGAGTGCTCACCGTATAGATAAACAGCATCAGCAAGACGGTATTCTTGGGGCAATTCAAATTGCAGATTCCCCAGGCAATCGTAATAATCGGCAGGTGTATCAGGTACGGGTAGAAACTTGCCCGGCCAACCTTGCGCACGATGCAGATGCAGAAGAACCGTGCCATAAATCCCTTACCCGAAAGCAGGGAAAGCACGAACAGCCCGTACACGAGAATCGGGAAGCTATGGTGGATAAAGTAATTCACGCCCGGATTGTAGGCGGGGCTCATCAGGAACAGGCTCCCGTAAAGGGCCGCGAGCAGAACCGCCTGTGCGATACCGCTTACGTAGTCGCGCTTGAGGAAATCAAAAACGCCCTCCTTGTACAGGCGGAAAATCACCATGCCAAAAAGGTACTCGAAAATGCGGACCGGCGCGAACATGTGGAAAAAGCGGTACTTGGCCGCATAGCCGTCGAACCAGAGGTTCCCCGTAGCGCCAAAGACGACCGCCCACACGATTCCCGGGACAAACACCGCACCGAACAGAATCCAAAGCGTACGGCGGTTCTGCCTGAACAGCCAACGGCTAAACCACGGCGTAATGGCATAGCAAGCAAAAAAGCTCGTAAGCGACCAGCTGGGCTCGTTCAGCTTCATGCCAAGGTCGGGAACAATAGACCACAAAAGCGAAAGATGCAACAGGAGGCTCCGCCACGGATGCACCATCTTGGCGAGTCCCGCCGAAAAACAGTCCCCGAGTTCGGAAAACGCCGGCAAGTGCGTATACCCGCTGAACTTGAAAACAAGCACCAGGAACATCAAAAGCGTCATGAAGAAGTGCAGGCGGTAGAGCTTGGCGATGCGGCTGAACACAAACGGGATAACCGGGATGCGGCGTTCCGGGTCGCTAAACTTGCTCGCAAACAGGAATCCGGCAAACACGTAGAAGATGCCCGCCGCAAACGCGGGAGCGTCGATGATGGGCATAAGCCACTTGAAGTCCGACATGTAGGCAAGCGCGTTGGAACTCCCCAGATGGAGCATCACGATGTTCACGCTCGCCATCAGGCGCAGCCCGTCGATAGCCGGGAAGTAGTTCGCCCTGTTAGGGGCCGTTGTCGGGACGTATTCTGCCATGGCGTCTAAATCTAGAAAAACCATTCACTACAAGAAAAGCCCCCGGATTAAATCCGGGGACCTCTTGCGGTGTTTTTGGATAAGGATTTCTGAAAAAACTAGCGGCTAACGCTTACCGGCATCATCTTGCCCGTGGCGCGGTTGCGCAGGTAGTAGACACCCGAAGACTTCACGTCGCTGGAGCTCCTGAGGATTTCGGCAGCGGCACTGAAGCCGTAGGCACTCATGACACCCATGTGGACACCCATCGGGTCAACCACGTAGTAGTCCTGGAGAGAATTCGGGTCAACCTGGAAGTTGTCCGCGATGCTCGTGATATCGTTACCGTTACCGCCAATCGGTTCAGGATCGGTAGCGTTCGCGCCCTTCACGAAGGTGAAGTAGTCAACGTCGAACCAAGCGCCAGTCACATCCATGCGGAGGACATGCTTGCCCGCCGGGAGCGTCACGTTGGCAGAGACCTTGTTGTAGTCATCGTAGTTTTCTTCGCCAGAAGATGCAGCCGGCACAGAGATCTTGTCGGTGAGTTCCTTGCCATCGAGAGACATCTGGAAGCTGGAGGTAGAACCTGCGGCAGCCACGGCGGCAAAGAAGGTGTATTCACCGGCTTCAGCCACGTTGATGGTGTATTCGAGCCAGTCGCCTTCGTTGTTGTAGCCCACCACGACGCCGGTAGCCTTCTTGTAGAGGTCAACACCGGTATCCGAGCGGTAATCGGAATCGCCATGATTTTCAGAATCGGCATCGGCATAGGACTGGTTAGAAGTACCGTCTTCGTTCTTGCCCTTGCCCGGAATATCGAAGTCTTCGGCTTCAATCTTGCCCGGAACGGCAATCGCTTCACCCTTGAACGGAAGCTGCGGTTCAGGATCAACGGGCTTTCCACCGACAAGTCCAGTCGTGTTGACACCCTTGTTCTTGGAGAGGTAATCCTTGAGCCAAGTCATGGCCGGGCGGTCACCGCCATTATCCTTGATGATACCGGAGTTTCCGTTCGTGGTCCAAGTGGCACCGTAAACGTAGCCCCAAATAGTGATACCGGCAATATGCTCGTTTTCCATGAACAGGGAAATCTGTTCCGAGTAGCACTGCTTCTGGGTCTGGTCATTATCCGTACCGATATCGTATTCGGAAATGAACATCGGCGTCTGCGTTTTCTGCCAGATTTCATCAAGAACGCTCTTCAAGGTATTGAGGCTCAAGCATCCGCCGCCACCACCGGTACCACCGGCGCCGCCACCTTGAGTCATCATGTCGTGAGCCTGCAAGCCGTAGGCATCGACCGGAGCACCATTTTTCTTGATGGTCTGGATAAGCTGGATACCTTCGTTCTTTTGCCACTGGACGGTGTTGTAGTCATTGTAAATAAGGATTGCTTCCGGCCAGCGTTCACGAGCCATCTTGAAGGCCGTGGTCACGAAGGTATAGTCTCCGTTGTTGTCGCCACCGAGAGCCTGGATGATCTTGGTGTTGGGATAGCCGGAGTGGTACTGGTTGTTTCCGGTACGGATGGCTTCGTTCACCACGTCAATCATTTCGAGGTCGGGGAATTCCCTCTGGACGGCGTCAAACCAGTCAGTAATAGCCTTCTTGGTGTCATCGGCACTCAAGTTGCCAAGCCAGTTCGGGTACTGCGAGCCCCACACGAGAGCGTGGAACTTGAAGTGGCCACCGTTGTTCTTTGCCCAGTTATAGGCAGCCTTACAGCCACTGAAGTTACGATTGCCACGGGTACCTTCGATAGAGGCCCATTTACATTCGTTTTCGGCGGTAATCTGGTTCCAGTAGGTTCCAAAGTCGGAACGCACCTGGCCACGTGTAGTAATGTTACCAACGAACTTCGCAGCGCCATCGGCCAGGCCGGGCCCTGCGAAAGAGACCGTCGACGCCGCAAGAGCGATCGTTGCGGCCTTAGCAACTGATGAAAGTATGTTTTTCATGATCCACATCCTTGAATATTTGTTTAATAAGGCCGACAGCCTTGCCAACCCACAATAAAACTACCCCGAAAAATGTGGACTATTTCATGTCTGAAGATTGTTTCCATGGACAATCTATCCATGGAAACAGCAAAAACGACCCCGAAATCTCTGTTTCGGGACCCGTTTTCGAGAAAGTCAGGCTTTTCAGGGTACGATTAGCGGGCGATACGGATTTTTTGCATTTCTCCGGTAAAGCGGTTACGCAGTAGGTATACACCCGAGCACTTAATGTCGGCGGAAGAACGGAGGATTTCCGCGGCGCCGTCGAAACCATAGGCACTCATGACACCCAGGTTGACGCCGTGCATGTCGAACACGAAGTAATCCTGGAGGGCGTTCGGGTCGTATTTCACGACCTGCGGCATAGCTTCCGTGCCCGGTTCATCCTTCACAATCGGTTCCGGATCGGTAGCGTCCTTCCCCTTCACGAAGGTGAAGTAGTCCACGTCGAACCAGGCGCCGGTCACATCCATGCGCAAGATATGCTTGCCCGCCGGGAGGGTCACGTTCGCGCTGACCTTGTTGTAGTCATCGTAGTTTTCTTCGCCAGACGTTGCCGCAGGAACCGAAACCACGCCGGTGAGTTCCTTGCCGTCGAGAGAAAGCTGGAAGCTAGAGGTAGAACCTGCGGCTGCCACGGCGGCAAACATGGTGTAGTCGCCCTCTTCCTTCACGTTCACGGTCCATTCGAGCCAGTCGCCTTCGCTGTTGTAGCCAACGATAACGCCCGTAGCCTTCTTGTACAGGTCGACGCCAGTGCCCTTGCGGTAGTCGCTGTCGCCATGGTTCTCGGAATCGTCACCGTAAGATTCGTTGCTGGTGCCGTCTTCGTTACGGCCCACGCCCGGAATGTCAAAGTCTTCGGCCTCGATCTTGCCCGGGATGGCGATGGCCTCGCCCTTGAACGGGAGCTGCGGTTCGGGATCCACGGTCGTCAAGACGCCAGTCGGAAGGCCGGTCGTGTTCACGCCCTTGTTCTTGGAGAGGTAATCCCTGAGCCATGCCATGGCGGCGCGGTCCTTGCCATCCTTGATGATACCGGAACATCCGGGCGCCTTCCCGTTACAGTCGAGCCAGGTATGGCCATAGACATAGCCCCACAAGGTAATACCCGCAACATGCTCGTTTTCCATGAAGTGCGTAATCTGTTCCTCATAGCACTGCTTCTGGATGTTGTCGTCGGTCGTTGCAATGTCGTATTCGCTGATGAACATCGGGGTCTGGGTCTTGTCCCAGATTTCCTTGGTAATGCTCTTGAGCGTATTGATGTTCAAGCAGACGCCGCCGCCACCGGTACCGCCCTGGCCACCGCCCTGGCTCATCATGTCGTGGGCCTGCA